>MAAC01011210.1_pt1 | contig 66159 bp, 59 predicted proteins | sample 1115981 | NCBI WGS metagenome assembly MAAC01 (sample SAMN04961126, study PRJNA320927) | seawater metagenome | isolation source: sample BD02T64 sea water enriched with oil for 64 days | place: USA:Gulf of Mexico | collected 2013-07-27 | reverse complement strand
GGGCGATACAGGATTCGAACCTGTGACCCCCTGCTTGTAAGGCAGGTGCTCTGAACCAACTGAGCTAATCGCCCCTTTCATTGTTATGGGGTTGCAAATATAGAAATGAATTTCATTTCTCCCACACTTTTCTTAAAATATTTTTCAAATAGTTCAGCTAAAAGATAACCACTACCAGCTACCAAAACAAGATCTAACTTATTAGCATTTGATATACTGTTTGTTAATGCCAAAACGGAAGAGTCATATTGTGAATAATTCAATTCATTTTTTTTGAAAAAACTTTCCAAATTCTCCAAACTCATGGCTCTTTCGGCCTCTGGACTACACAAATAATAGTGAGCCTGCTTTGGTAAGAGGTCAATTATTGCTTCAGCATCTTTGTCTTTCATCATTCCCCAAACAATATGTAAAGCATCAAATGACTGCATACTCAATTGTTGGTTCAAGACCTTTAAGGCTCCTTCATTATGAGCCATATCCAAAACAACAGTTGGCTCTTGAGCTACCACTTGCCATCTACCTGGTAAAAATACGTTCTCTTGTACCCTAGCCATCCCTCTAAGAATATCATCGTCTGAGAGCGCAAAATCCGTCTTCAACAATTGAGACGCTGCCCAAGCCGTATGTGCATTCTTTTGTTGATAGGCCCCGCCTAATTGAACCTTATATGGTTCCTCTCCAGTAGCTATATCTTTAGCCCAGTATAAGGTTGCATTTTGATTAAGCGATACTTCTTCAAAAACAGCTGAAATCTCACTTTGAAACTCTCCAATTAACACCGGAGTATTTGGCTTAATAATTCCGGCTTTAGCGCGGGCTATTTCCTTAAGGTCATCTCCAAGGAAATTCCCATGATCTTTAGAAACATTTGTGATAATGGACAATAAAGGATTGACAATATTGGTGGCATCCAAACTCCCTCCAAGACCAGTCTCTAGTATTAAAACTGAAACTTCACGATCTCTAAAATAAACAAAAGCTAAGGCAAGGGTAATCTCAAAAAAGGAATAACAACCTGCTATAAAGAAGGCTTTATTTTCATTTATAAAGTCACAAACATATTGTTCCTCTATAAACTCTCCGTTGATCCGTATACGCTCCTTAAAATCGAGCATATGAGGGGATGTAAATAGACCAACCTTTACCCCCTTCTCCATGAAAATAGAATGCAATATATGGGAGGTGGATCCTTTTCCATTGGTTCCAGCCAAATGGACAATATCATAGGTTTTATGGGCATTATCAAAATGCCCCATTAAAACCTCTATTCTCTCCAGTCCTGGTTTATATGCAGTAGCACCAGAAGTTTGAAAAGAAGCAAATTGCTGATATAACCATTCACAGCATTGTGAATAATTCATACTTTTTGCCATTGGTTATTTATAACCGAAATTATACCGAATTTCCCCTATTTGATTTCCTTGAACGGTAGGGTCTGCCTTCCAAACTGTTTGTAAAGCTGCTTCTTTAGCTTCCTTCATTAAACATGGAGAAGAGTCTGTTGTTCCTCGAATTCCCGGCTCTGCTTTGATGGTTTTCCCTTGAGGATTTACCCATACACGAACAGCTACAATTCCAGATTCGACACAATTGAAGGGGGGAATCCCTTTCTTAACAGCACTTCTGTCTCCTAGAAAGAATCCTTCTTTATCCAATCCCTTACCCAATTCACCACTAGCTGAAGCTTCACCGGACTCGGCATCAGGATTTCCTTTTGTAGTTTCGGTAAGGTCTTTATCTTTAATTTCTTTTTCAGAAGCATCTGAAAATTGCTTTAGGGCAGCTAATAAATCCTCATCAGGTTTTACCACTTCCTCTTCCACTTGTTTCTCTTGAGGCTTCTCCTCTTCCTCATTTATTGAAATAGTCTCTTCTTGATCTTGTTTTAAAACAGGATCTCCTTTCACAACTTCCTTATCAGCGCCTGAAATAGGTGTGGACTTTTCAACCTTTGGTTGGGTATTTAGCTCACTGCTCAGGCGAACACCATCCTCTTGTCCAAAGTTGATGGTAATCCCCTGCATCTTTCGAGGTTCGTTATGCTCCAATTTAAATTGCAAAAAAAGAATCAACAACAAAAGGTGCACACCAACAGTAGCTGTTAGCGCAATAATTTGTCTTCTTTTTTCCGATTTATTATTCATAAACAGGCTGTGTTGCTAAAACAATTTTAATATGATGTCTTTGTGCAATGTCAAGTATTTCCACGACTTTTTCAATCGGAACACCTATTTCGGCTCTTAAAACCATAGCCTGTTCTTCCATGTCTTTTAATCGGTCTAGAATACTAAACTCCAAACCATCGTGACTTACCATTTCCTCATTTATTGCATATTCAAAATCCTTTGAAATCGATACCGAAAGCGTTTGCTTCTCTACGTGATTTGCCGCACTTTGAGGTAATTGAAGATCTAAAGCATTTACAGTAACCAAGGTTGATGTAATGATAAAGAATATCAATAAGAGGAATACCAAATCCGTCATGGAACTCATGTTGAAATTTGGGCTGATTTTATTATTTGATCTAACCGCCATAGACTTATTTATTTGGTGTTAAATCCATAAACTCATCGATATACGCTTCTAAAATGAAGGCGATCTTAGTAACTCTAGATACCAATTGATTGTATGCTATATAGGCAACAATACCAACTATCAAACCTGCAACAGTAGTTGTCATGGCTGTATAGATCCCATTGGTTAACAATTCAATATTGATCTGTCCACCAGCAACCGCCATTTTATGAAAGGTAATGATCATACCAATTACAGTACCTAGGAAACCTAACATAGGTGCTGCACCAGCAATAGTTGCTAATCCTGGTAATTTAGCTTCAATCCTATGTACTTCATGGTTTGCTGATTTATCCAATCTATGGTATAAATCATCATTTGATTTATCCATATTTTTCAAACCGGTTAAAAACAGATTTGAAACGATGGTATTTGTTCTTCTACACAATTCTTCAGCCGCTTCAATTTTATTATCCGCAACAAAATCACGAATCGTATAGATGAAATTATCATCTCTTTTTTGCGCTTTTCTAATTGCAATAAATCGCTCCACAAAAAGGTAAACTGTAATTACAGACAGAATAAAAAGTGCTGTCATGATCAACTGACCTCCAATTCCTCCACTTGTGGCTAATTCATATATAGATATACTATCGTCTGGCATTGCGGCTTCAACACCTCCATTCTCCGCTTGCAACATGATATCCTGTGCCATCTGATTGATCGTATCCTCGTTCATCTGATTCTTCTGTTTTTGGGTTCACTATATACCTATTCTCAGGTTCTTGAATAGGCTTAACACTATCCTTAACGCACCGGGCTCTATTTTCGTATGATAAGAATCCATCCTGAGACTAACAAAAATAGCATTAATAGCGATATATCGTTAGAGGCGAGGCAATTTTTAACAAATTTTATAGCCAACTAATCCTTCTACCAAATAATACGTTGATAAAAGAGCATAGTTTCAACCATAAAAAAAGCCGTCCTAATTGAATTAGGACGGCTTAAAAGTATTTTAAAATCTACTTAGAGCATTTGCATTCCAATATATGTAAATGCACCTGCAACATAACCGATAAGCGCCAATAAAGAGATTTTTTTCAAGTACCAACCAAAGTCGATCTTTTCCAACCCCATTGCAGCAACACCTGCAGCAGATCCAATGATAAGTACAGAACCACCTGTACCAGCACAGAATGCCAAGAATTGCCAGAATATACCGTCCTGAGCGAATTCACCAGCACCAGTCACTTCATACATACCCATAGAGGCAGCTACCAATGGTACGTTATCTACAATTGCAGACAGTAATCCAATGACAATATTGATTGCGTAAATATTTCCACCGAACCAGTCATTCAAAGATCCAGCCATCAACACAAGGTGTCCAGCAGTTTGAAGTGCCGCTACAGCTAAAAGAATCCCTAGGAAAAATAATACACTTGCAGAATCAATCTTTCTCAATACTCCGATTACAGAAAGTCTTGATTTATCTTCCATGTTCTTACTTTTATGCAACACCTCTGTTACCATCCAAAGTATCCCTAAACTAAACATCATACCCATGAAAGGTTGAAGATGCGTTACGGTTTTAAAGATAGGAACGAACAATAGACCTGCAACTCCGATATAGAAAACTAAATTTCTTTCGAATGGAGTAGTAGGGTTGATATAATGTTCTAGACCTTCCACTGCAGATGGTCTATTTACATTTCCTTTCAAGGTTGCTGAAAGTACAGCCAATGGAACAACCATCGCTACTAAACTAGGTACAAATAACGATTGTACAATTGTACTAACTGTCAATTGACCACCGATCCATAACATCGTTGTTGTAACATCACCAATTGGAGACCAAGCCCCACCAGCATTCGCCGAAACGATTACCATACCAACAAAGATCCAACGATCTTTCTTGTCTGCGATCAGTTTTCTCAACAATGAAACCATTACAATAGTAGTAGTAAGGTTATCCAAAGCAGCAGAGAAGAAGAAAGTTAAGATGGCAATAATCCAAAGTAACTTAATCTTATTTGTTGTTGTTATCTTGTCAGTAATAACATTGAAACCTTCATGAGCATCCACTAATTCTACAATAGTCATAGCCCCCATCAGGAAGAACAAGATACTTGCAATTTCACTTAGGTGATGCAGCAATTGCTCTTCAATAAAGTGTTGACGGACAGTATTTGGATCCCCTTCAAACAAAGAAGTAAAATGTCCAAATGCACTATTGGTCATATTCAGAATTTCATCACCTCCAAAAACTAGAAGTGCCCAAACTGAAACACCAGTAACTAAGGCAGAAGCTGCCTTATCAATTTTAATAGGGTGCTCTAAAGCGATTGCTAGGTACCCTAAAACAAAAACAATTACAATAAACGTAAACATTCTTTCTATCTTTTAAATTATACCAATTCAGACAATGATAGTCCAAATGCAGTTTGAGCGATATTCGTTTTCTCAGCACTTTGTGCATGTGCTTTCAATAATGCCGTTTTAATAGTCCCTGAAGTATCAGCAAAAATTGCATTATCAGAAAGCTCTATTCCACCTTGCATTAAATAAGCAAATACACGAGCCATACCACAGTTTGCGATAAAGTCAGGAAGTACACTCACCTTAGAATCTGTATATACACCTGTAGGGCCAAAGAAAATTTCTTCATCTGCAAACGGTACATTTGCTCCACAAGAAATAACTTCTAGTCCATTATCCGCCATTTGATCAACTTGATCTTTGGTTACCAACCTTGAAGCTGCAGCAGGAACAAATATCTCTGCACCAACTGACCATATTTTTTCATTCACTTCTTCGAATGAAAGCATATTTTCCGCTACAAGGAAGTTTCCGTTTTTATCGGAGAACAATTTTTCGATTTCAGCTAAAGTGAATCCGTTTTCATTGATAAGCCCACCAACACGGTCAATAATACCAACAACTTTTGCTCCCAACTTTGCTTGGTAATAAGCAGCAGCAGCACCTACATTACCCCATCCTTGGATAATTACTCTCTTTCCACGAATGTCTCCACCGTAGATATTGTAATAATGGTTGATTGCTTCAGAAACACCGTATCCAGTGATCATATCAGCTACCGTATATTTACCTGTAGTATCTGGAGTTAGCTCTCCATTTGTTACTGGGTACAATACTCCTTGTTGAAGTTGCTTTATAGCCACCGCCTTCTCATCCATTGTTGGATTGAAGTGACCATTGAATACACCTTCTTGTGGGTGTTCTACACCTAAAGAAGCTGTGATTGGAATTACTTCATGGATTTCATCCACATTCAAATCACCACCAGTTCCGTAATAGAACTTCAAAAGTGGTCTAACCGCTTTATACCAACGATTAAGCACACCTGCTTTTCTTGGATCGTTTGGATCAAAGTCAATTCCAGATTTTGCACCTCCAATAGCAGGCCCTGCTACTGTAAACTTAACCTCCATCGTTTTAGCCAAAGAAACTACCTCATGTTTGTTTAGTCCCTTTCTCATTCTAGTACCTCCACCAGCAGCACCACCTCTTAATGAGTTGATTACTACCCAACCTTTTGCTTCGGTTTCAGCATCATGCCATTCAAAAACGACCTCAGGAGCCTTGTTTTCGTACTTCTCTAAAAGTTCTTTCATCTGTACAAAATTATTTTTAGCGCTTGATAAAAGGAAAATATCCTAATAATCATCCAGCGAATTTCACTTTTCAACACCCCTAAAGCCCTTTAATTAAAGAGTAATGAGTATTTTTTTTAGTCTTAAGATACTGTAGTCTCAAACTCAAACAATTCCCTTGGAATCTTTCCATTCAAAAAGAATGGTGCAAAAATAAAAAATTGCAAGGGATTTACGCAATTTCATCCATCAAATTTGATGGTGAATACGTAATTCCTTTGCAATCTAAATTATTGGCGATAAAATTTAAAAATTTTACTCCTCTTCTACAGAGAATAAGCTCAGTTTCAAATTATAAGGTTCTCCTTGCCAATCTATATCATAAATCAAATCAAGATCAATTTTATTTTCAGAGGTAGCATTCATGGTACCGAACATCTGAACCATAGCTGAATTCAATATCATTATTGAATCACTATTGTTGGAAGACGTCCAATTTCCATCAATATACGCCTTGATCAAAGGGGCATCGAGACAAATATTTGAATTTTCTTCCAATTCTATTTGTCCGCCATCTTTGAATTCGAATAAATTATCTTGTGCACAGAATGAAAAAATTCCGTTCTCTTCAGTTACAAGATCCACAATGTTATCCCTATGAACCATCTTTACATCTTCGACTGCCCATTGGTGGGATTTCAGGATTGCGTATGAATCTAATGGATCATCGTGTAACACATCTTTTGCTTCATCGCAAGAAGTTAGTGGTAACATTAAACATGTTAAACAGAAATATTTAAAAAACGTAGTCATGGAGTGAGTTTTAATTGACAAGAAACAAATTTAAGAATATTAATTAAATATGCATCCTGCTGAATGATCTTTACTTGCACCTGTAACAGTTGAAAATATATTCACCTTATTCATACATTTCAAATAGCCCAAAAAAGCAAAAACGATTGCCTCCTTAAAATCTATCAAATCCATTGCTGGTAGTACGACTTCACCGGTATACTTTTCCTTTAATAAGTTCATGAAGTACACATTCTTTGCCCCCCCTCCTGTAATTAGTACTTTCCCTTTTTTAGGTAAGGCGTCTATTATTCTTTGGACATAATGAACAAGCAGCGTATTCAATTTATCTTTTTCAGAAATTGAAGAAGCGCTTAGTACGGGATTAAAAAAATCCATTACATCTTCCAATGCTAAGGATTTTGGTCCTGAGAAATTATAATAATCAAATTCATTCAACTTATCCAACATAGCAAGATCCACACTCCCTTGGCTAGCAAATATTCCTGCTTCATCATAGGGTCTCCCTAATTTTTCAGCCAATGGATTTAGCAGGATATTAAAGGGAGAAATATCGAATGCTACTCTCTTTCTCTCTCTTAACAAGGAAACATTAGCGAATCCTCCAAGGTTTAAACAGGCATCATATTCACTAAATAAATAATGATCTCCAACCGGCACTAATGGAGCACCCTGCCCTCCTAAAACAACATCTTGCACCCTAAAATCGCAAATTACAGGAATCCCTCCTTTGTTTACTATATTTTCTCCACGACCAATTTGAAAGGTATATCCCTCCGCTGGCCTATGCAGTACCGTATGTCCATGCGAGGCCACCCAATCCACATTAGAAATAGCGAATTTATCTACAAAAATGGCAACCTGCTCTCCAAGGTAATCGCCAAACTCATGATGAAAGGCCATCAATTCTCCTGATGGAAGATGTATTGCACCTTGAAGCTTTTTGACAAACTCAGCTGTATAACCAACAAAATCTCTTTCTAATAATTTATACTGATAGCTACCATGTATAAATTCAAATTGACAATAGACTATATCTAACCCATCACAAGAGGTCCCTGACATCAATCCGATGATGTTCTTTTTCATCTTTTCCTTTTACTATCTATTAAAAGATGAATGTAGCAAAAAGTAAAAACTTCAAAAACTATTTAATTAAAAATTTGAAGTTCAATTAACTGCCCTTGGTTAATATTTTTTCCATATAAAAAAGCTACTTTTGCAAAAATTTAGTTTCAAATCCAAAAAGATATCTTATGAATTTCGGACTTAGCGAAGAACAGATCATGATTCGTGACGCGGCAAGAGATTTTGCTCAAACGGAACTTTTACCAGGCGTAATAGAGCGTGATGAAAACCAAACCTTTCCTACTGAACAGATCAAAAAAATGGGTGAACTAGGATTCCTAGGAATGATGGTAGACCCTAAATATAATGGTGGTGGAATGGACTGCGTTTCTTATGTACTAGCTATGGAAGAAATTGCAAAGGTAGATGCTTCTGCAGCTGTAGTTATGTCTGTTAACAATTCATTGGTTTGTTGGGGACTTGAAAAGCACGGTAATGAAGCTCAAAAACAAAAATACCTAACTAAGCTTGCTACCGGTGAGCATATTGGTGCTTTTTGTCTTTCTGAGCCAGAGGCTGGATCGGATGCTACTTCTCAAAGTACTACTGCTATCGACATGGGTGATCACTATCTATTGAACGGTACAAAAAACTGGATCACAAACGGTCATACTGCTTCTACATATATTGTAATTGCACAAACTGATGTTGAAAAAGGACACAAAGGGATCAATGCATTTATCATAGAAAGTGGCGTGGAAGGTTTCGTTGTAGGACCTAAAGAAAACAAAATGGGTATCCGTGGTTCTGATACACATTCTTTGATGTTTACGGATGTAAAGGTTCCTAAAGAAAACCGTATAGGTGAAGATGGATTCGGATTTAAATTTGCGATGCAAGTTCTTTCTGGTGGTCGTATCGGTATTGCTTCTCAAGCACTAGGTATAGCTTCAGGTGCTATGGAAAGATCTATTGCTTACTCTAAAGAAAGAAAATCATTCGGTAAACCAATCTGTGAACACCAAGCGATTGCATTCAAATTGGCTGATATGGCTACTGAAATTGAAGCTGCAAGATTGCTTTGTCTTCAAGCTGCATGGCAAAAAGACAACGGAATCAACTTCGACAAAACAGGTGCTATGGCAAAACTATTTGCTGCAGACCACGCAATGAGAATTGCTGTTGAAGCTGTTCAGGTTCACGGTGGATATGGATACGTTAAAGAATACCATGTAGAGCGTTTGATGCGTGATGCTAAGATCACTCAAATCTATGAAGGTACTTCTGAGATCCAAAAAATTGTTATTTCAAGATCTATCTTAAAAGACTAATCATCTTTTAAATTATATACAATCCCCTACTGGTATCCAGTAGGGGATTTTTTTTTATCCATTGATACCTTACAATATTCATGACAGCTATCATTTTATATTTTTCAAAATACTTCTTACTTTGCGTTAGGTATCCAAAAACCAAAAGATGCGGATAATTACATTCATAAGCTGTCTATTTTTTCTTTGCGCTTGTTCTCCAGATAAAGAACAAACATTGAACATTGCCACGGCCGCAAATGTCCAGTTTGCCATGAAGGATCTTTGTAAGGAATTTACGAAGTCTACAAATATTAAATGCAATATTATCACTGGGTCGTCTGGTAAACTGACTACACAAATTATTGAAGGCGCTCCTTACCATATTTTCCTTTCTGCAAATTTGAAATACCCGAATAAAATATACAAAGCTGGCATATCAACTGACAAACCAGAAGTATACGCACATGGGAAGCTAGTAGTATGGAGTATGAAGAATGAAGGTACACTCCCTATAAATCTGTCCTATTTAGATTCGGAAGAAATTAAACACATTGCAATAGCAAATCCCAAAATAGCCCCCTACGGTCAAGCTGCTTTAGAAGCGTTAAAGTTTAATAAACTATATCCATCTGTGAAGCCAAAATTAGTTTTTGGTGAGAGCATTTCTCAGGTTAATCAGTTTATATATTCACAAACAGCAGAAATTGGATTCACCTCTTTATCGGTAGTACTGTCTCCAACAATGCGCAATAAAGGAACTTGGATGGAAGTGGATAAAAACAGTTATTCTCGCATAGAACAGGGAGTCATTATTTTAAAAAGTACCGAGGAGAAAGAAAAAGACTCAGAAAAATTTTATAAATTTCTATTTTCTGAAACAGCTCAGAAAATATTAATTGAACATGGATATAATAGACCAAGATGAACATCCTAAAAGGCACTATTCAAAAAATTTCAACTGAAGGGCATATTAGTTTGATTTCAATTCAATGTGGTCAAGACGTTTTCTCTAGCCTCGTCATTGAAAATCAAGAATCGGCACCTTATCTAAAGGTTGGCTATCCTGTTCAAATGTATTTTAAAGAAACAGAAGTGATTCTCTCCAAGGAAGGAGAATTACCCACTAGCCTAAATAATGTATTTTCTTGTGTTATAACAGAAATTATAATAGGCAAAATATTAAGTAAGGTTTACCTTCAATATGGAGCTGAAGAAGTACATGCCATCATCACCACAGCTCCTCTAGAAAAGCTAAAAATAAAGGCTGGCGATGCAATTTTCGCCTTGATAAAAAATAACGAAATAATGCTATCATCTTAATGGAGTGGGGACCTATCATATTAACTTTTCAGCTTGCATTGATTACTACAGTAATGCTAATGGTAATTGCTATTCCTATAGCTTTTTGGCTAAGCAATAGTAAGAGCAAGCTAAAACCAATTGTAGAAACCTTGGTTAGCATGCCATTGGTTTTACCACCAACCGTATTGGGATTCTACCTATTGATGGTATTAAGCCCTTCTAGCCAACTTGGTGGATTTTTAAACGACACATTGGGTCTTCAATTGGTCTTTTCCTTTGAGGGCTTGGTACTCGGCTCTATCATCTATAGCTTACCTTTTATGGTTCAACCTATACAATCTGGACTAAATCAGCTTTCTCCTTCCTTAACGGAGGCGGCCTATATACTTGGGAAATCGAAAAGGACAACACTATTTAAAGTACTATTACCCAATATAAAACCAGCCCTACTCACCGGTATAGTACTGAGCTTTGCACATACTATTGGGGAATTTGGTCTGGTACTTATGATTGGCGGAAACATCCCTGACCAAACTAGGGTAGCCTCCATTGCTATATACGATGAGGTTGAAGCCTTAAATTATAGTTTGGCACATAACTACTCCCTTTTCCTATTTGCTACTACCTTTATCATATTGTTGCTAGTATATATTATCAACGGAAAATCATATCAACGGACTTGGAAATGATGAAACTGAAGATATATAAGAAACTCAACGGAGGCAAGGGTTCTCTAGAACTAAAGATTGACGAAACCATTCAAAAGGGGGATTTAGTCAGCCTATATGGTCCTTCAGGGTCGGGAAAAACGACCTTACTTAGAATTATCGCAGGACTATGCACAGTAGATCAAGGAGCCATTGAATGTGACGGAATTACTTGGCTAAACCAAAAACAAGGTATTCAAATAAGTATTCAAGATCGGAAAATTGGCTTTGTATTTCAAGATTATGCCCTATTCCCGAATATGACCGTATTGGAGAATTTGCAATTTGCACTTTCTAAAAATCAGGACCCCAGTATTCTTCAGGAATTGATTGAAACGATGGAGCTATCTGGACTCTTAAACCAGAAACCCAATATGCTTTCAGGTGGACAGCAACAAAGACTAGCACTTGCTAGAGCTCTCGTTCAAAAACCTAACATATTACTCTTGGACGAACCCCTTTCAGCCTTAGATCCTGCTATGCGGTCCAAATTGCAGGACTATATATTAAAAGTTCATAAAAAGTATGCGTTAACTACGATTCTTGTAAGTCATGATATTGGAGAAATATGCAAATTATCTAACCAAGTAATGGTAATTGAAGGTGGAACAATTGCAAAAAAAGGTGTTCCGTCTGAGATATTTGGGGCTCAAAACATCAGTGGGAAATTTCAATTCACTGGAGAGCTCATCAATATTCAACAAGAATCTGTAGTATATATTTTAACCATCCTCATTGGTAACAATCTGGTAAAAGTAGTCGCTGACGAAAGAGAAGTTAAAGCCCTATCAATTGGAGATAAAGTCCTAGTAGCTTCAAAAGCCTTTAACCCAATTGTTCAAAAATTGAATTAACTTACTTCTCTGCAATATCAACTTGTATCATAGTGGAATTCCCCCACTGATCTATGGCCCGAAGATTTTGTAAGCCAGATTGTATATAATCTAATTGCATTAAGTGACTATGCTTTGTTTCTCCAAGAAAGCGATCTCCAAGATACCAATAAACGATCGCATCTTTTTGGGTATGTGCCAATTCTGCAATGATATCTGTTTTCTTTCCCCCCATACCAGTAGCTCTTTTCAATCTTGCCTTATGATTGGGATATATGAATCTCAAAGGTTTAAAATCTTCAACCGTACAAGACATATGAACAGGCGGCGCCGGTACCAATGAATGATTATTATTTCTATAATACCAATGCATCACTGGACTCAATTCAAAATAGGTCTTGTACTCTAAATTTTTAACGCTACAGCCTTTGGCATGTCTATACTGCTCATTCTCATCTACCAAATATCGCTTGTGATAAGTACATCTACCAACGTTTTCTGCTGAAGTACTTAGCCACACTGAATCTACTATTGGACAGTAATCACTCGGTAGTAATCCTGACTTCTTGCATAAGCCCTTTTTTCTCAATTCATCATAGGGTGGTTTAAACCATTTTGATCTTGGTAATCCTGAAAAAACATCAAACATCAATGGAGCTGCTGACTTTATTCCGGTAAGGCCTGCTCGTCCTTCTCCACTAGCATTTCCTACCCAAACCGCTACCAAATATTCTGAGGTCATGCCAATAGACCATGCATCTCTAAAACCAAAACTAGTTCCTGTTTTCCAGGCTATTTTATAGCTAGAGTTAAAATTCCTCCACTCATTTTCAATATCAGGTCTAGTCAAAGAACTAAGCATCTCTACAACATCCCAACAAGCCCCGGCATTCATAAATCCAGAATGAGCCGACCAATTTTCTTCCTGAGTTATATTATTCGCTAATATATTTACATTTCTAAACCCTTCATTACTATACTTCCCGTAGCTTTCTTGATAGTCATTTAAGGTCCTGGCCATATTTGCATATAGCTGAGCCAAATCCCACAGACTACTTTCTGCCCCTCCTAGAATCAAGGACAAACCATAGTGGTCTGCTGTTTTATCAATATGGTTCTGCTCATTTTTTTGAAGCCAGGTTAAAAACTTATCTGGGTGATATTTCTGAAGCATCAATACTGCCGGAAGGTTTAAGGATGCAGACAATGCTTTTTCTGCTGGCACAGCACCTTGAAAGGTTTTATTAAAATTTTGAGGTGCATAACCACTGAAACTTTTAGGAATATCTGGTAAGAGTAATTTTCTATTGATCAACCCTTCCTCAATAGATAAACCATATAAAAAAGGTTTCAAGATAGACCCCGTACTTCTTGGTGCTTGGATACAATCTACTTGAGGAGCATACTTTCTCGACACCCCCTTTACATTACCTTGATAGGCTATTAATTTATTCTCCTTTAAATCTATTACCAAGACTGCTCCATTCTGAATTTCATTCCCCGATAATCTAGCATGGTGTTTACTTAATTTCTCCCCACACATTCGCTGAATCTGCTTATTCAAATGGGTCTGATAAATTTTTCCTTTTCCTCTTTTTTCTAATTCTAAAAGCAAATGATTGGCCTCCTTTGGCAAGGGGAATTTCTTATTTGGCAAGGATTCATCAATGGCTAAATCTCTGGTAAGAGCATCTATAATCCCTTCAGTATGAAGTTTCATTAAAAGGAAATCCCTCTTTTTCTTTAACCTTCCCTTATTCCTCCCTGGAAATATCAATCCCGGGGCATTTGGTAAAACTGCTAAGGTTGCTGATTCAGACCAAGAAAGTTTCTCAGCCGGCCGGCCATAATACCGCCAAGATGCAGTCTCGACCCCTACTATATTCCCTCCATAGGGAGCATAGTCCAAATATAATTTGAGTATTTCTTCTTTACTATATCGAAACTCTAACCGAAGAGCCCATATCATCTCTACGAACTTCTCAAAATAACTCCTACTAGGGTTTCCCCTTGCTAATCGAATGGATTGTTGTGTAAGGGTACTACCTCCCCGCTTTACACCTCCATGCATGCTATTGGCATAAAGTGCTTTAATTATAGAGATTGGATTTATACCTGGATGACTATAAAAATGTGCATCCTCAAACTGCAGGGTACAGTGCTGTATTTTTAAAGGAATGGAATCCCCCACTGGCAATCGCCATTGCTCATCTTGCGCAATTCTCACCGCCAAGACCTCTCCCTCTCCCGATTTCACAACGGTGGAAAAAGGCGCCTTAAATAATTCTGTTGGTAGACAAAAAATAAAATAGGTCAAACCAGCCAGCATTAAAAACACCAGCAGCTTGACCCTTTTCCTATTTCTTTTTACTCTACTTCTATCCATTTACCTTTCACTACAGATTGAATACTATTATCATACATGGAAGAACCTCTTAGTGCAGGTTGATAGAACTTTCCTTTATAGGCTGCATTCAATTTCACTTTCACACTAAGAAATCTAGGGTCACGTTCCATATTTGCATAAATATATACACGATCATCTCTGTAATCCATATATTCAATTCTACTGTCTCTTTCTGGATTATCGGGCTTTATAATTTCCCAACCTGAAGCGAACAACAACTCTAAAGCCAAATGCTCATAGTCGCCATCATAACCATGAATATCATCTATACCAACAAGGGCATAGAAATCTTGGTTTTGCGCTAATTTCGAGACATCTATAGGATTGTCCTCGTCATCATAATAATTAATGCTTAACGATATATTATCATTCAGTGCTACTTCCTTACCAGCTGGAGGCATTCCAGAGCGAACTACTTGACAATAAACTCTATTATTCCCAGCATTGTTCAGTGTCAATTTATTGGTACCTTCTAATGCTAACAACGTTACTTTTGCATAATTTTCTGAAGAGGTCACCGTTGTAGATTCCCCATTCAATTCAACGGTAAGATCTAAATTTCCATCTCCACGTTCGTATACTCGTGACATTGCCAATAGCGCAAAAGATGTAGCTTGGGTGTTATACCATGAATTTGAAGAAAGCTTTTTAGCAATGTCTTTAATTAAGTTATAATTAGGCTCAGCATCCGTAAAACTTTGAGCATAAAGAGACAAAGCCTTATTCCGAAGGTCGGAATGGAAATTGGCATAAGACCTACCATAATCTCCATTGTTTTTCACCTTATTATTCAGATCATCAACAGCTTCCTTCTTACCAAGAATACTATAGGCAGCAACCAAAAACATTTTAGACGAAGTAGTTAACTTTTCAGTTTGCCTCAACCTGTTCATCGCTCCTAAATTGCCTCTTTCTCCCAATGCTAGGACAAACAATCTATAGGCTTGAGATGCTTCGCGATAACGATACTGCTCATTAGCTTGCCAATTTGAGACTCTTCGCTCAAGGTAATTCAAACAATTATTTAAGAAACTAGAAGGTACATTATACCCTTTTTTCTTAGCCTCTAGTAAGAAATGAACGGCATAAGCGTTTGCCCAATCATTGGAGTATCCACCATTTGGCCAATAAGACATGGAGCCGTCCATATTTTGAAATTGCCTTAATCTATCTATTCCCAGCATGATGTTTTTCTCAACACGCTCTTGTCTCTTAGGTTGCATATCCTTGAAATTCTCCAAATATAATTGAGGAAAAACAGAGGAAGTAGTTTGCTCTAAACAACCGTGCGGATATTGGATTAAATACTTCAACCTGTGCTCCAATCCTAAGGGTGGGTTTTCCGAAAACTCGATAGTCAATTCATTTGAGTTAACCATTCCGAATCCATTCAGATCTAATGTAATGTCCCCTCCTTTCCCCAAAACATGCGTTTCCGACTCATAGGCTATAGGATTACTTTCTTGTATTTTTAAGGCAATTTCATGATAGGCCATTTCCTTAGCTGCATGTACCTCTACCCTAATTTTTGCTGGGCCTACATTTTCTAGCGCTCGTAATGCATACTTGACCATGAATTCTCCTGGCTTAAGGTTTTCCAGCGTTTGTTTGGCTTCACCAATAAGCTCAAACCCTTCATGATCCACTAATTCTATTACACAACTTCCTATTCCTTTTTCATTTACTAAAACAGTTACTGGGAAAGAAATCTCCTCTCCTACTCTAGCCATTCTTGGTAGGGTTCCTAAAACCATAATTGGCTTTTTGACAGGAACTGTCTTATCCATTTTCCCAAAGGCAGACGGTGTAGAAGCGACAATCATGGCTCGTACAGAACCGATATAATTCGGGACATTGACCTTATGATTAGCCTTTGCTCCTTTTTTCAATTTAAAAGGCCCGAGCGTACGTACCATAGGAGGGAAACGTTTGTCTTCTTTCTTTGAAGCAGCCCCATCCAGGCCTTCATCACCACCAATGGCAATATTCATATCAATTTCACCACCAAATGCACCAATTACCTGATTGAAAATATCCCAAGTTCTAACACCCAATGCTGACTTTCTATGAAAAGTAGGCCAAGGGTTTGGAGTTCTGAAATTGGTAAGATCCAACAGACCTTCATCTACTATAGCAATGGTATAATACATTTCCTTCCCATCTTCTTCAGTCACCTCAACATTGAAAGAACTATTTGGCTCCAATGATTCCGGTATCGTCAGCTTTGGATGCAGCCTACTTGCAGGATCCTCAACTGTTATTGGCTTTACGCCATACAATCTTATTGGTAGATCATTTTTCGTTTTCTGATAAGGCTGAATCAAGCTGACATGCACATAGACATTCGGTGTCATATCTGATGATGAAGGTATTGTGAATAGGGTTTCTTTTTCCTTTGTATCCACTAAATATTCCTTTAATACTTCCCTTCCATTCTCTAGGGTTATCAATGCAGTTGCTCCTTTCTCTGACGGGAAAGATACCTGTATCTTTTCTCCTACATTGTACACATCCTTGTCGGTACTCAAACTCAATATCTGTGCTCCTTGCGGGTTCGACCTTGAAGACCTATCATACCCGTATGGCCAGTCCACATAAAAAGCGTCACCAGCAACATGGCCACCTTCAACATCTGTAACACGGACAAAATACCTTCCCCATTGCGGGTAAAATAATTCGAAATCTATGCCGCCGTTACCAGAAGCATCTGTAGTAATGATTTCATTGTGAACACTTGAATTGAAGGTTCTATTGTTGAATGAATTTCTACGGTTCCTTCTATAGTCCCACCACCACGACCACGAAATTTTGAATATTTCAACCTTAACTTTTCTATTGGCTAAATTTTCACCCTTATCATTCAGTGATTTTATATCAAATTTTATCTTTTTATCCGTTTCGTAATGATAGGCACCCTTTGCCAATTCTTCCTTTTTCACTCCAACATATGCAGTATACGGAGAAACTTTTCTTTGCAAGTTCGCTTGAGAGAATCCACCTCCTTTTTCAAATGCCTTTATAAAAATATTTGCTTTTAAAAATCCAGGAGCATCATAGATTTTCGGAAATTCCTCAGACATTTTATACAATCCGTCTGCATCTGTTTCTCCATTGAACCAATTCTGATCGGTCTTGGTGAAATTGCTAAACACATTCTGGAACTTGTACTCTTCGTAACCTTTAAATTTGGTTGAAGTAGCACTCAAGGAAAGTTCTACGTCAAATTTTGTATTTGCTGCAGGTATTCCTTGCAACCAATTTATTTGCAGATCACCTTCAACTATTTCTGAAGTACTTAATAATTCTTCAGAAATACCACAATTCACCTTATATCTATTGGGTTTTATAGTTTCTATCTTAAGTGCTTTTCTAAACACTTTATTCCCAACTTTTACTTGAGCTTCCCAAGAACCTGTTGGGGAGACTTCACGTGTAGCAAAGGCCAAATCATATATACAACCTACATGCTCTAAGATCGTTCTCTTTAGGTATTGATTTCCTTGCGGATCATAAACTTCAAGAACTACAGGCTGATTATACAACCCTTTCTCTTGAGAAATATCTCTTATAACGCCATTTAAAAATACCGTATCCCCTGGACGCCACACTCCCCTATCTGCATATAAGTATGCCTGAATTCCAGATGTCAAACTCTCTCCTCCAGTTTCAAAATTACTTAGTGATAAACTCTTATTGTTTTCTAATTGAACATAGGTTTTAAAACCCTGACTATTGGCTACTACTGTTCTATACAAGCCATCTGCAGGAATCTTTTTCATTCCCTGAGAACTTGTTCTTAATGTCTTAACAAGCTTGCCTTGGAAATTATACAATTCCACTTTCACATTCCCCATTGGCTTGGCAGTGATCAGATCGGTTGTATAAATATGTAGCGCTTCCTCTGATTGTTTCACCGTCAATCCAACTTTAGCTAAGGTAACTAGTCTATCAGCTGTTCTTCTAGCACCATAATAGGAAGCTTCACAAGGATTATCGTTATCGTAATAATCATAGTCGCCATAGTAATTTGGTTCATATTCACTGGCCTTACCATTCCAATACTTATCTTCTTTTATTGGGTCATACTCCCATTCATCTACCTTTTCCCAACCTTGAACTCCAGCCTCTGTATTACCTTCCTCATGCTCAAGACAGGCTAATTCTGCATAACTTTTACGGAAACCGATTTCAACACGGTACACTCCATACTTATCATCTTTAATAATTTCTGACAGGTCCAATTCAAAATTTTGCCACTTATTTCTTTTTACCTTTTCACCCAGCCCATAACTTGTATAGAACATTTTTCGACCAAATTGTCTCAGATTATAACGGGAAAAGAATTCATTTTGCTGAACAAACCCCTTCACATTGTCCTTATAGATCTTGATGACACGGATATCTACCTTATTCAAATTCACGGCTTGGAACACAAATTTCGCACCTTTAGACACAGGTAGATACAATCCCTCATTCACTATTTTAACAGCTGGATCTATATCCTTGAAGGAAATGGTATAACTGGCATCCTCTTTTAAAAGGTAGTTAAAACTATTCTTAATCCCCTTTGTGATCGTTAGCTCATAATCCTCTAATACGGGTTCTTTAGGGTATATAGTCAATACATTATTTTCAACACTTTGAGTGAAAGCACCAAATCCAGGAATTTGGACCATCCCAATAAGATCCTGATCAGGATGAATAGGATCTGAAAAATGAATTTTCACATTCGGGTTCCTTCCTTGATTTAAGATTATTGACGATATTTCAAACCTGTTTAACGGAGGGAATATTTTCTGAAGACTCTGTTTTTCTCCGTCATATATTTCTTTTGAAGACCAATTTAAGACTACAGATATCTTTTCATCTACCGCTCGTTCCAGCTTTTCGACAGTCACAATAAAGGCATATTCAGATAAACCTTCTTTAATATTGACTTTTACACCTCTTTCATCCTGCAGTGCCGTAAACATATCCAACACCTTTTCTTCTGCGATAAAGTCATTGAAATTTACAGTATATTCTAGATCAAAAAATAAGGATCCCTCTTCCTTTGCTGGAATAATCAATCCTTCTGAGACACTTACAGATTGTCTTTTAGTTTGAAATTCAAATGAATACTGTTCCAAGCCCAAATCTTTAGTAGGCATGGTTACAGCCATATCAAATTTTACAGTATATTCTGTGTTGGCATCTAAAGATTCGGGATTAAAAACTAGGTACTTTTCATTTACGCGAATAATCTCCCCTTTCACTGAAGGCTCAATGGAAAAGGCTTTCGCAAGTATCTTTTTATCCGATGGAAACATTCCCTGTTCTAGAAAAATTTCTACATTATTTTGAATCGATTGGTAACCGCTAGTATGCCCTTGGATATACAACGCATAATTTATTGCAGGTTGCTGATCTCCAACGTCGGCACTTCTTTCTGAACAAGACGATAAAACCAGTACTAAAATAGATAGTACTAGATATTGAAAGGATCTTTTCATATTATTTGGTAATTATTGTTCGATATAATTTTCTATTTGCTTTGCTGTACCTTTAAACCTTATCTTCCCTCCTTTTTCAAACAGGATTTCAGCGCCATCTTCTAGTATTATTTGAGCATTATCTAGCAGTACTATTTGCGCTTTGTTTTTCAATATCAGCTTAGCATTTTTCCGAAGAATCAACCTGCTATTATCTTTAATTACTAATTTCGATTTTTCTTCTAGGACAAAAATAGCATTCTCTTCCAATTGTAAATTAGTTTCCTCTATAAAATCGTTGTTCTCTGTTTTCAAATGACTATTTGGTGTCCCAGATTTATCGATCAATAGGCGAACTCTTTTGGCAAGTATTAAACTCGACTGAAGGGAATCCATATAATTTGGTTTCACAGAAATTCGTCCTGCCCAACGTGTATGTTTTCTTATTTCAAAATCTCCAAACTGAACAGAGACCTTAACCCTTCCTCTCTTTTCGCCATCCATTATTTTAACGGTTATACCGTTTGGAATAAAAGCAGACTGGAGACCTTTTTTACTATTGTATCTCCGCATATTCACCAAACAAGTTGTACTCGACAAACTCAATTCATCTCCTACTTGAAATAGAGGGCTACGTCTTTGGAACGTTGTATTTGCCTCTTTATTTCGCCCAGCGAAATTTGCATACAACATATTGGTATCTACACCATTGGATTCTTTTAAAATATCTACACTTTCAATATAACCTCCATGTACTGTATTTTTATATTTCATCACACCATCCTTTGAGGAAGGACTTGTGGGCTTAGATGGAAAGTCATATAAATAGCGCATAAATGGATTCGTACCACCTATACTATTTTGCCTATCTCTGGTAAAAACGTAAATAGGATTATTGTGAAAGTTACCCCAATCTTTGGAGCCTATACTATCCACGTTATAATCCCAATTTCCAGCTGCATGCAACAATTTAATCCCATTACTATCTGAGCGTTTACCATATCGCGGTAAATCAGTTAACCGCTCACTAATTCTCTCCACATACATATAAACTCCTTTTTCTGAATAAGGAATTTTTTCACCGCCTTTAGATAACACCTCCCCAGCGTGGAGCCCCTCATCAAAAGTTGACTCCTTCTGGTGGTTTTCAATCCACAAATATTGATTCTCGGTATAGGGAATTTTAATTCTTATTACATTTCCAGTTTCGACAAAATCATCCAAGTAAAATTCATGCTTCCCCATCAATTGTTCATCTGAAACAATGGCTGAGTTCTGATGGTTGGCATCTTCTAGGTCTATCCAACCACAAGCCCATCTTTCCCATCCATTTGCTGCAGTGTTTAGTATACTTGAGGTATTCATCATTCCATAGGCATTTGAGGGATAAAAGAAATAGTCTCCAATTTCTCCATTTGCACCATTATAATGCGGGGCTGAAAAAATCTTATGCGACATCTCATGCAAAAAGAAAGAACGCAATTCCTCTATATCTTTTGCCGATTCATTACTGGAGGTATACCCAGCATTATCAAAGGACACCCCAGGCCATGGTGAATTATATCCAGACAAATAAGAAGTTGCAATCCCTCCTCCCCAACCTGAGCGGTGACTAGGGAATACTTGATGTTTCATGCCATTATGAGAACGGTATATAAATACTATGCAATCTGGTTTACCATCTGGTTTTGTCAGTGTATTTTCATATTTATAATTTGAATAATTCGTCCTTTTATCAAATTTCGTCCAATCAAAATTCGGAAAACGTCTATACATTTCATCCATAACCTTATAGGTCAATTCTTGAATACTTTGACTTCCTTTGGTGGCTATATCTATTCTTACAGGTTTTTTTGTTTTTGGATCTTTTAATACCTCTCCGGTAAAGCGAAATTTACCCAAAGACATTTGGTAATAATATTCTGAGATCCCTCTATTTCCTTCCTCCTTTTCTAAAAAGAATTCGTTTCTCTCATAAATCAAATCATTCCTACCAGTAGAGGAATCTATATACTCTGGTAATTCTTGCCCTTCTTGAATATTCCAATTTTTATAGGCTTGATCATTAAATGTAATTTTACCCGCTTTAGCATCTATACTATCTTTTATACCTACAAAAACAAATAAGGCATGAATATTTCCTTTTGGCGTAAACACTCCTCCATTTGATAGTTTTTTACCGGCCCCAATAGTACCTCTTTTTTGTCCACCAATTTTTAAAAATCTATTCTTACCACTTGTGATTTTTTTATCCTTTTGGATGACCGGTTTTCTTTTATTATCCTGAGCCTGTAAATCACCTAAAAAGAAGATTCCCATTATCCAAATAAAGCAGTGTATATACCCTTTCATTTTATTTTCTTTAAACTACAAATATCATTTTAAGAAGGCAATAAACACACCATATTCCACACTACCAAAAAAAATCAATAGCTATCTCCTTATTCATGAATATCTAATATCTCCTTAGCCTCTAATTTAATAAAAGAATGACGTACATTTGCAGTCTCAAATCAAATGCTTTTAGTGATGGAATATCGTATAGAAAAAGATACAATGGGTGACGTAAAAGTCCCTGCTGAAAAATACTGGGGAGCACAAACTGAACGCTCTAGAAATAATTTCCCAATTGGCCCTGCAGCCTCTATGCCTATAGAGATTGTAGAAGGTTTTGCTTTCTTGAAAAAAGCTGCTGCATATACCAATTGTGATTTAGGAGTGCTTCCAGTGGAAAAAAGAGATTTAATTGCACAAGTTTGTGATGAGATTCTTGCTGGTGAACACCGTGAAGAATTCCCATTGGTAATTTGGCAAACTGGTTCTGGTACACAATCCAACATGAATATGAACGAGGTTGTTTCTAACCGTTCTCATGTACTTGCTGGAAATAAGCTAGGCGAAGGAGCTCCATTTGTACATCCAAATGATGATGTTAACAAATCTCAATCTTCAAACGATACTTTCCCTACAGGAATGCATATTGCTTCTTACAAGAAAATTGTTGAGGTAACCATTCCTGGAGTTGAAAAACTAAGAGATACTTTACAAGCTAAATCTATAGCTTTCAAAAACGTTGTAAAGATTGGTAGAACGCACCTTATGGATGCTACTCCACTGACTTTAGGACAAGAGTTTTCTGGTTATGTTTCTCAACTTAACCACGGATTGAAAGCACTGAACAATACTTTGGATCACCTTGCTGAATTAGCATTGGGTGGTACTGCTGTTGGAACAGGTATCAATACACCTGCAGGATACGATGTATTAGTTGCAGAATATATCGCAAAATTCACCGGACATCCATTCATTACTGCTGAGAACAAGTTTGAAGCTTTAGCTGCTCACGATGCAATTGTTGAATCGCACGGAGCGCTAAAACAATTGGCAGTTTCATTGATGAAAATTGCGAATGATGTTCGTATGCTAGCTTCAGGTCCTAGATCTGGAATTGGTGAAATCATCATCCCTTCAAACGAGCCAGGATCTTCTATTATGCCAGGAAAAGTAAACCCTACACAATGTGAGGCGATTACTATGGTATGTGCGCAGGTTATGGGGAATGATACTGCTATCACTTTTGCTGGAGCAACGGGACATTTTGAATTAAATGTGTTTAAACCAGTAATGGCTTACAACTTATTGCAATCTGCAGAATTAATTGGAGATGCATGTGTTGCCTTTACAGACAATTGTGTAGAAGGTATTGAACCTAACCATGCAACTATTAAAGATCTATTGGATAAATCTTTGATGCTTGTAACTGCTTTAAATACCAAAATCGGTTATGAAAAAGCGGCAAAAATAGCTAAAACAGCACATCAGAACGGTACTACTTTGAAAGAAGAGTCTGTGAACTTAGGTTACCTTACTGCTGATGAATTTGATGCATGGGTTAAACCAGAAGAAATGATTGGAAGCTTGAAATAGTCCAATTTCATATATATATATTACCAAAAGGGATCAGCATGGCTGATCCCTTTTTTTTTATTCAATTTTAACCTTCAACAAAGATCAAATACAAATTGTATTATTATCTTATTCCCTTCATTTAGCCCAAAGTCAAAAAGCCCCTATTGAATGGCCCAAAAATCTAACATCACCTTACTTATATTGAGCCTATGGCTATTCAATACTTTTAGTATTGCTGGACAGGACACTAGCTATTTTGAAAGTTATAAAGAGGATAAAATACTTGGTAGGCTTCTTTTCACAGGAAAGATTAATGCCTTAGAATTAGAAGAGGAAATAGACAATACTTCTACCCAGCTATCTTATACCCCTGAAGACGACCTTAGAATTGGCTTAGGAGTACATTATAAATGGCTGGGACTATCGGCTACCTTACCCATAAGCAATAAAGAAAATCAAGAATTCAAAGGCCGAAACTTAGATCTTCAAGGACAAATAATTTTACCATTTTTATTTATAGAAGGTTCCTTATTCAGATACAATGGCTATTCTCTAGAGAACAGTGATGAATTTCCAGAGCTGGATGATTTGAAAGATAAAGTATTTGATATCAACTTCCGGTCTTTCACCACCAATATATACTGGGTATTGAACCATAAGAAATACTCCTACCGTTCCTTTAAGATACTTACGGAAAAGCAAAAAAAATCTGCTGGTAGTGCAATTGCCGGCATGTATTATAACTATACAAAACTAGAAGCACCAGGGGGTATCATTCCAGAACCCATTAAAAATTACTTTAGTGAACAAATGGATATAGCAGATGAGAACTATAATCTTATAGGCCTTTCAGGTGGGTATGCGCACAATTTTGTTTTAAAAAACAACTTTTCTATAGGCGTTCTACTTACTGCAGGACCTGCCTATATGAGTCAAAATAAAAAACCACTCAAAAAATCAACTGAAAAGGTTAGTCAATTTGCTTTTAGTACAGAGTTTCAATTAGGAGCCGCCCATCAAGGAGACGATTACTTCTATCGCTTCTTCCTTCAAGTAAATACCTTCAACCGTAGTTTAGAAGATGAAGAACAAAAATTCAATACCATCCAAGGCTATGTTAACTTCCAATTTGGAAAACGTTTCAATTCTCCCTTTAAAGCCAAAAAGCCGCAATAAACTCCGCTTACATAGCATAAAAGGAGACTTTTCTCGTTAATTCTACAGATTCAGGATGGATATCTAAGTGGGTATTCCATTTTTTACTATTTTTCGACATGTTAGGATTTTCAGGCATCATAGGTAGTACTAAATCACCTCAACTTTCCGATAGGGTTATTGAGGGGGAAAACTACCATTTCCAATATACTTCCAATTCAAAATTTACGCAGGATAAATTCCTTTGCGAGAATGACACGTATGTTTGGGGATTGGATGGCTATATCCTGAATCGGTCAAACCTCCAGAATGCCTATGCCAAAGCAGAATGGTCTGAACTTTTCCTAAATGAATATCTGAAAGATGGTAAGGGTTTTATCAAAGGTCTTTCTGGAGAATTTTTTGGTTTCTTATTCAATAAAAAAGATAGAAGCATTCAGTTGTTCAACAATGCAACTGGATCAAAGTCCTTTCACTATTATATAGATGAACACTATTTCATCTTTTCTGCAGGACCAAAGGTGGTAATACAATATCTGGACATCCATGATATAGCCACTCAATATGATGAACTTTCCATTGCCCAATTCTTATCTTATGGCTACTTTATAAATTTTGGAAATCTCTTTAAGGAGATCAGCAAGATGTACCCTTCTGAGATTATTAAGGCACGTAATGGCAAGCTTCATAAAACAAACTACCGCAGCTTTTCAAATTTGAAAAAATTTGAGTCCTCCGAGAATCAGTTACTGAAGGATTTCGACTATCAAATGACCGAAGCCGTACGTATAAATTTTGAAAAAGATCGCTCTGAGAACTACAAACATTATGTAACACTCAGCGGAGGATTGGATTCACGGGTTACCAGTATGATAGGCCATCAATTGGGCTATACCGATCAAATGAACATGTGCTGTTCTCAAGAGAACTACGATGATCATCTGACTTCAAAAAGGATTGCAAAGGATCATCAACATGACTATTTCTTTTATCCTTTGGATAACCCAAAACACTTGATGAATCCAGCCGATCAGGTCAGTCAGAATGATGGCTTGGTAAACTATAGTGGGGCTGCACATATTCAACATGCCTTAAAAGCCAGCTACGGAAGTAATCATGGACTTATCCAATCTGGTCAATTGGGAGATGGTATATTGGGTGGTTTTCTAAGTCAAAACCATAGAATAGCCCCAGATTATAGGACTGGATTAATGACGGATCTCTTTCTGGCAGATTTCGATGCTGAGTTTAGAGCTTTAACTGCGGATTACTCTGATGAAGAATCCTTTAAACTTTATACGCGAGGATTTCAATTGAACCATAATTGCTTTTGGCTAAATGAAGAAACCAGCTACTATTCCTCTCCTTTCCTAAATGAGGATCTATTAGATTTCTGCATGCGTATTCCCGACGAATACAAATTCAGAGAATTCTTCTATATAAAGTGGATTCAGCAGTTCCAAAATAAACTTACTAGTTATCCTTGGGAATATATTCACATGAAGCCAAATGCCATGTGGAAAGTGAAATATGCAAGATGGATAAACTATGTTCGCTATGCTCACAAAAAATATAGCAAGGCTGTTAGGTTAAAAAACCAAATGACTCCGGAGGATTATTGGTACAATTCCGTGCCCGAGCTTGCTTCGAGTATGCAAAATTGCTTTGAGAAAAACTTTGATAAGTTACCTATAAACTTTCCTTTTAAGGAAAAGATCAGAACGTATTATAGCCAAGGGAATTTCAATCAGAAAACCATTGTTTTGACATTATTGGAAGCCGTAAATCAATCAAAAAATTGAAGCATTTACTAAACATATTATCCGATTTCAAGAAAAGAGGTGGATTCTGGTTTTTTATGGGCTCTTTTGGTCATAAAATCATATCCTTTCTTATTTCTCTGCTTATCATACGTGCCATGACACAAGCAGAATATGGCAATTGGGCTTATGCGCTGACCATTGTAAGTGTTGTATTTCCATTTAAAGGCTTAGGGCTAGAAAATGCCATGATGCGATTTGGATCTCTAAACAATAGTCTTCACGAAAAATTTAAGCTCTATAAATACAGCCGTAAACAAGGATTAATTATTAGTCTGATACTCGCTGCATTGGTTATTTTGATTGCTCCATTGATTACCAAGAAGATGGAGGATTCCTATAACTTAATTCTGATCCTCGCTTGCTGGCTACCGTCTTCTTTTTTAATGGAGTCTAAGCAGAGTTATTTCCGTCTTCTCAAAAGGCATAAAATATACTCCATCAGCCAGATTAGCCAAGGAATTGTGGTGCTAGTAATTGGATTCATCGCTTATAAGCTAGGAGGCTCCTTAGCCTTTGCACTCATATTCACACTGGCTCCAGCTTTTATTCAATTGTTGTTTAGCGCTGATTTAAAAGAAAGTATTGGTCAATTTGACTGGTCTATACCGACCTTCAAAAAAAAGGAATTTTATTCTTATGGAGTACTAACGGCTCTCACCATGGTGGTTTCACAACTGGTTTTTTATCTAGATGTATTCCTTATTGAAAACCTAGTAGCCAATCCAGATGAATCTCTTGCCATTTACAGAACGGCTACCCTTATCCCGCTTAACTTAGGATTCATTGCTGTTGCATTTGTAAACAATGATTTTGTTCATTTATCGGAACATTCTAAGGACAAGTTATACCTCATCAAATACCTAAAAAACTATTATAAGCTATTCGGAATTTATGCTTTAGCAGTTGTAATTTGCTTTATGTTACCTGCAAATTACTGGGTTCAAATATTTGGAAAGGAGTACAGTGATGCTGGTCCAATATTTTCCGTACTAGTATTTGCAATGACAGGCTCAATCCTTTTTAGAATCCCTGCAGGAAATATGCTTGCAGCAATAGGAATGGTTAAGATTAATACTTGGATCTCCTATTCTGCAATTATCTTAAATGGAGTACTGTCCTATTTCCTTATATTGGAATATGGTATTATAGGTGCAGCTTATGGTACCGCCATTATTCTATGGAGCACAGGTATATTCGGCCTAGTATATCTACTTAGGCACATCCAAAAGATTCCTGAAGAATAGTCTGTTTATTTTTTATAGTAAGTACTGATAGTATATGGTACGGCATGCTTTTCATCTGCTGAAAAATCTTCTGATGAATGCTCCTCCCAATTAGACCAATTTACTTCCGGAAAGAAAGTATCTCCTTCGAAGGCACTTCTAACATGGGTAATATACATTCGGTCCACCAAATTTTCTGTAATCGCCTCTTTATAAATTTGACCACCACCGATAATGAAAATTTCCTCCAGCCCTGTTTCTTTTGCTGCAGATAAGGCATCTTTCAAACTAGAAAACAATTCACATCCATCAGCATTGTATGCACTATTTCTAGTCAATACATAGTTGACCCTATTTGGCAAGGGTCTAAATTTAGCGGGAATCGATTCGTAATTTTTCCTTCCTGTAATGATCAACTTTCCAGCGGTGGTTCGCTTAAAATGCTTCATATCTTCTGGAAGACTCCAGATAAGGTCATTATCTTTCCCAATGACCCTATTTTCAGCTACGGCAACTATTAGAGATACAATCATTATACAGCTACTATTCCTTTAATATGTGGGTGAGCTTGGTAATTCACCAATTCAAAATCATCAATTGTAAAGTCGAAAATATCCTTTATATCTGGATTTATTTTCATTTCTGGCAATGGATAAGGAGTCCTCTCCATTTGAAGGTTTACTTGATCCATATGATTGGAATAGATATGCGCATCACCAAGAGTATGCACAAAGTCTCCATACTCTAAATCACAAACCTGCGCAATCATCATGGTCAACAACGCATAAGAAGCGATATTGAAAGGTACTCCTAAAAAGATATCCGCACTACGTTGGTATAATTGGCAAGACAATTTCCCATCGGCAACATAGAATTGAAAGAAAGTATGGCAAGGAGGTAATGCCATATTTGGCACATCAGAAACATTCCAAGCACTTACAATCAGTCTTCGAGAATCAGGATTTTCCTTGATCATTCTAATCACATCAGACAATTGATCAATTGCTTTACCATCTGGTGTAGGCCATGATCTCCATTGGTGTCCGTAGACAGGCCCAAGGTCTCCATTTTCATCTGCCCATTCATCCCAGATACGCACCTTATTTTCTTTCAGGTAAGCAATATTGGTATCCCCTTTGATAAACCAAAGTAATTCGTGAATGATAGACCTTAGATGTGTCTTTTTTGTCGTCACTAAAGGAAAGCCCTTTGCTAGGTCAAAACGCATCTGATGACCAAAAACACTAGTAGTTCCGGTACCTGTACGGTCTTCCTTCTTAACACCTTCTTTTAAAACTCTATCAATCAGATCTAAGTATGCTCTCATTCCAAATAATTTTAGCTGCGTAAAAATAATAAAATTGTCTTTTCTTCTCCTCTTAAATGAGAGAATTATCTTTCCTATTTCAGATTTAAAATGGGCATAAAACAATTGAACATACAATTCTCCTGTATTATTAAAAAATTCTTTACATTTGCACCTTAGGTGGATGGATTTGACTGATTGCGACCACGATAAAAAATGCTAAATGGATTTTTCTTCACGCAATGGTCTTTTTACCCTTCCCCAGGTTACAAACAAAATCTTAAAAAAGAGATCAATATGTCATATTTTTTCACTTCCGAGTCTGTTTCAGAGGGACATCCTGATAAGATTGCTGATCAAATTTCTGACGCCATATTAGATGCGTTTTTGGTACAAGATCCAGATGCAAAAGTTGCTTGTGAAACTCTTGTAACTACAGGTCTTACTGTATTAAGTGGAGAGGTTAAATCCGAAGCTTATATCGATTTACAATTACAAGCTAGAAATGTTATTTCTAAAATAGGATATACAAAATCTGAATACCAATTCGATGCCAATTCGTGTGGTATCATCTCTGCTATACATGAGCAATCTGACGATATCAACCGTGGGGTAGATAAAGATGGTGATGAAGAACAAGGTGCAGGAGATCAAGGTATCATGTTCGGTTACGCGACCAACGAAACCGACAACTATATGCCTTTAGCACTTCAGCTATCTCATATGTTGCTTATTGAATTAGCAGAAATCAGAAGAGAAGAAAATTCTCCGATGCCTTACCTGCGTCCTGATGCAAAATCACAGGTTACCATTCAATATTCTGATGCTGGTGTTCCTGAAAGAATAGAAGCTATTGTTGTTTCTACACAACATGATGATTTTTCTGAAGAAAAATCAATGCTTCAAAAGATAAATGATGACATCATCAATATCTTAGTAGAACGCATAAAAGCTAAATTACCAAATCGTACAGCTGCTCTTTTTGGGAATGATATCAAATATCATATCAACCCAACAGGTAAGTTTGTAATTGGTGGTCCTCATGGAGATACCGGTTTGACTGGCAGAAAAATTATAGTTGATACATACGGTGGTAAAGGTGCACACGGTGGTGGAGCATTTTCTGGGAAAGACCCGAGTAAAGTAGATAGATCTGCTGCCTATGCAGCAAGACATATTGCTAAAAACTTGGTTGCTGCAGGTGTTGCTGACAGAATCCTTATTCAAGTTTCTTATGCTATTGGTGTAGCAAAACCTATGGGGATTTTTATAGATACGTACGGGACTGCTAAAGTTAACCTGAAAGATGGTGAAATTGCAGAAAAAGTAGATCAGCTTTTTGACCTACGTCCTGCTGCTATTATCTCTAGACTTAAATTGAAGGAGCCTATCTATCAAGAGACCGCTGCTTATGGTCATATGGGAAGAGAATCTTTCACTAAAAAAGTGAAAATTGAACTTACAACTGGAAGATTCGTAGAAAAAGAAGTAGAATTCTTTACCTGGGAAAAACTGGATTATATTGATCAAGTTAAAGCAACTTTCAACTTATAATCTACCCTTTACGGAGCATAATTTATAGTATAAAAAAAGGCGATTGTTTATCAATCGCCTTTTTTTGTTTCAAACTTTACTTCACTAACAGCATCCACCACCATCATAAAAATAGGTAGATCCCGAAATGTGAATCTTTTCATTCAAGCGACCAAGGGCTCCTGCCGTTTTATCACATACTGCAATTGGCTGGTTTTGTAAAAGAGTATGCCCTTTATTATCATCAAAGAACTCTTCCCCTCCGTAATATATTGCAGACTTCCCAGTGAAGACACAGGGTCCATCTTCAGGCATTGGATCTTTTATTGCACACACCTCAACGCTCTCAATAAACATATTTTCATCGGTAGCATAATTATCAGTATCCAAAATTCTATAGGCTCTTTTAGCACGTACTTCTACTGTACCAAAACCTATATCCGTAATCATCTTGATATACGCCTTCAAAGGTATTGCCCCTGAAAGACACAAAGCTCTTAACCTTTCATCTGCTTTCAGAGTTTCTGGCATTTCTTGCTCGCAAATAGGATCAGACATTACCAGCCTTCCATTTGGCTTCAATACACGATATATTTCTTTCAATGCCTTTTTCAACTCATCCATTTCGAAGATGTTGAACAGGCAGTTTTGTGCAGCTACATCAATACTATTATCCTCAACAGGCAAAGACATAGCATCCCCTTTTTTTAGGGTAATGAAATCACGGTTGAACCATGGATTCAACCTTTCGGCTTCGTAAAGATTTTTATCACAAGCTTCCAACATTTCATCAACAACATCCACCCCGATGATAGATCCTTTTTGACGTGAAAAATAAGAGAATTGGAAGATCTCCATACCCCCACCAACACCAACATATAGCACTTTGGGATTGTTTACCAAGTCTCTTGGATTTACCGTACTACCACAACCGTAATTCATCTCCAACATGATGTTGGGCATATCCAAATTTGGCAATTGCCAAACCGGAGTTGTAGTACAACACAAACCTACATCAGGAGAAAGGGCTGCTTCTTTATAAACATCTTTTGTAGTTTCTAAATAACTTTTCATATCTGGGTAGTGCTTAAAACTTTGTGATTACTTGTTTGATCAATCGAACCATTTTTTCTTCTGCAATTTTTGCCACCGCTATGATATCTTCAATATTGATGGCATGTAAATTATTTGGATCACATTCATCTGTAATAACAGACAACACAGCACAAGGAAGAGACATATGGTTGGCTACAATAACTTCAGGAACTGTAGACATACCTACTATATCTGCACCTATCGTTTTCAAATACCTATACTCTGCCCTTGTCTCCAAGTTTGGCCCCATAACAGAAGCATAAACCGCTTCATTTAGCGGTAAGCCCAATTCTATAGCAGCCAATTTTAAAGCGGCATTCATACCAGCATCATAAGGAACACTCATATCTACGAAGCGATCCCCAAACTCATCTATATTCTTCCCTCTTAATGGATTGTCTGGAAGAAGGTTGATATGATCGTCTACCAATGCGATATCTCCCTTTTTAAACTTATCCAGACTCATTGCTCCACAAGCATTAGAAAGTAATAATTTCTGTACCCCTAACAGTTTCATGACTCTAATTGGAAAGGTAATTTCCTGCATGCTGTATCCTTCGTAATAATGAAATCTACCCTGCATTACAATCACTTTCTTCCCTTCTAGGGTCCCATAAATCAAATTTCCTTTATGGAATTCGACGGTTGCTATGGGAAAACCAGGTATATCTTCATAGGCAACCTGCTTTTCAATTTCAATTTCATGCACTAGATTTCCCAATCCAGTACCCAATACAATTCCTAATTCAGGCTTATCAAAGCCCATATCTTTTAAAAGCGAAACCGCTTTTTTTATTTGCTCCATGTAATTTTTGTTTGAAAAAATGCTTGTAAGAAATTATTCTATTTCTTTCATTAGGTCAGGGTAACGTTCCAAGTCTTTTAAATAATCGATATCAGATAGCGTCTCAAGCTCTGCTACTGCAAGTCCTAAGCTTTCAATAGTTGTCATGGTATCCGAAAAGACCTCTTCAGAACTCCACGTTTTATCTGCAAATAGCTTGGGGTGGAAGTCTTTCATACCAATCAAATAATACCCGCCATCTTCAGCTGGACCGATAACTACATCGTTTTCTTCCAGCGCCTTAAAGGCTTCGTCAATATGGTCTGCGGTAATATCATAACAATCTGAACCTATAAGCACCATGGATTCAAATCCATCTTTGATCATTTGATAAAAAGCATTGGCCATTTTTATTCCTAAATCACCTTTTCTTTGCACCAACTTATCAAACTGCTCCTCAGACCATTCATCCTCATCATCTATTTCCTTTCCATAAAACAGAGCGTTATAGCGACCTGCTTCCAGTGCTACTTCACGTGTGTGATTTTGTAGCAATCGATAAACTTGGGTAGCCTTCTCCTCTCCTATATCTTTTGCAAGGCGAGTTTTCACCCGTTCAATATTTGGATTTTTGACGAATATTATAAGTGCCTCTTCCATCATTACTTATTTTTACATTGTACCATAAAGCTACTATTAACTCAAGGAACCTTGGCAACTTGAGCCCACTCCTGCTGTACAACCGTAACAATGTTGATGCAATACTACTTCGCGCTGAGAAAAATCAGGCACCTTAAAATCTCTGATATGTGATTGTTCCAGTGCTACTGGCATTTCCAACATTTGATTGAAATCACAATCAAATAAGGTACCGTCCCAACGCACAGAAAGTGTATTTCTACACATCAGCCCTTTCACAGTAGATGGATTAAAGGAATCAACCAATAAGTGCATATAACTCTCCAATTTCCCTTGACTATGTATTGTATTTAAAAATCTAGAAATAGGTAAATTAGTAATGCAAAACAGGTCATTAAATTCAATATTAAAATGCTCCTTTAAAACACGTTTATAATCTGCTTCAAGTTTAGACTGATCACCCGGCAAGGATGGACCTAATGGGTTGTAAACAAGATGTATACAAAGTTCGGAATTTTCTCGACCAAAACCTAACTCATTTAATAACTGAAGTGCTTCAATCGATTGATCGAACACTCCATCACCACGCTGCTTATCAACATTTTCCGAAGTATAGCAAGGCATGGAAGCAACAATTGTCACTCCATAGTTCGCCATTATTTTCGGATAAGTTCTATACTTACTATTGGACACCAAAATAGTAAGGTTCGAGCGTACTAATACCTCAACCTCTCTTTTGTTCAACTCCTCTAACAGCCATAAAAAATCTGGATGCATTTCTGGCGCGCCTCCAGTAAGGTCTACCGTATGTGCTTTGGAATCATCCAATACTCTCAGACATTCTTCCAATACCTCCCTAGACATTTTTTCTTTCCTGTCTGGGCCTGCATCAACATGACAATGTTCGCAGGTAAGGTTACACATATACCCTAAGTTAATCTGTAGGATTTCTAGAGATGATGGATTCAAATCACTGTAGCCATTCTTCTTTAAAGTTTCTTTAAAAGAAGGTGAGTAGGCCAATGTTTCCTCCAAAATTTCAAGCTGCCTCTCCGATTGAGAAATCAGCTTTCCTTGTCCATGCAAGGAACGTTTACTTTTCTTTGACTTAACAGAGATAGTACGCATTGCTATTTATATTTTAAAAACGAACGCTATTAATTACCCATAAAAAAATGATATCCAATTGACGTAGGTGGTGCTCTTAAGCCCCGTAAAACATAAACAAATCGTAAATATATACTTCGTAGTTGTATATTGAAAAGACTCTTTTTTTCGAAAAATAATAAGATATTTTTCAAATTTGGAAAATGGGATAAATGACTGATAAGACCGTCTAAATCCTTTAGACCATTCAGCTCCTTTTGTACTTGTAACAGACCAATGGCATTACCAAAATCCTCTATGAAACCTTGATACACATTCCCCGTATTCCAGGCTATTACATTTTGCTGGAATTTCGAATAGAAAAAGGATTTCGTTAGCCCTATTAGGTAGACACCTCCCAATTGAGTAGGTCCAATAACGAGTTCTTTTTCCTCTAGGCATTTTTCCGCCCTTTGGAAATCTCTAAAATTCAAACTCGGACAATCATTCCCAATAAGTATCACCTTTTGATAACCTAACTTAAAAAAATGACGAAAAGTATGGTTCAACCTTTCTGAAAAGGTCTCTCCTTGTTGCTTAGCACTATTAAATTCAAAAAAATCTGCCTTAAAAAAACTTGCTTGATTGCGAATACTTTTAATCAATGAATCGTACAAAACTGAACCACGACTTCCCGCCACAAATAGATCTTTTGCCCCCCTTTCCTCTTGTAGAGAACGGGTAAACAAGACCAATGCAATATGTTTTGAACTATTTTTCATTGAGTATAAAGGCAGTATTCTAAATCTTAATACAAGTATACGGCTATAAGCTTATCTTTTTTGTCAGTCAAACGACAGTTCAAGAAATTCGCTCCTACCTAGTCTCTTTTGTATTGAAAAAACCAGTGTAAACAATTTGTTATACTATTCACAAAGAGGGAACTATTAAATTTCATACGATCTATATAGAATAGACTGAAGTATCTTCCGTTGAAGATACTATAAATTTAGAAAATATGTATTTTAGCTAATCTATATTCAATTTAAAAATATCCTTGATGGATCCAGTTGAAAGAGGACAGAAAATTGTCCAAAAAATGATGGAAAATGATGCTTTTAGCCAATGGCTAGGCATTGATGTGGTAAATATTCAACCAGGGTTTTCCCATTTAGAAATGACGGTAAGACCTGAGATGCTGAATGGCTTCGATATCTTACATGGAGGAATCAGCTATTCTCTAGCGGATAGCGCTTTGGCCTTTGCATCTAATTCTCATGGTGCACAAGCAGTTTCTGTAGAAACCTCTATTTCGCATGTCAAACCATGTAGAAATGGGGATAGGTTGATTGCTCAAGCAATTGAAAAAAGCATTTCTAGAAAAATTGCTATTTACCAAATTGAAATAAAAAATCAGAAGGAAGAGGTGGTTGCATTATTTAAAGGAACCGTTTACCGCAGCTCTAAGGACTGGGATATCTCTTAATTCTACGAACCTACTTAGCTGGAAATTCTAGCACAAAAACTAAATTCAGGAGTGATGAAAAATACATATATCATAGATGCCGTACGTACGCCGATCGGTAGTTTCACAGGAACCTTATCCAATACTCGCGTAGATGATATGGGAGCATTGGTTATTAAAAACCTAATGGAAAGAAATCCAAACGTTAATCCTTCGGCCATTGCAGAGGTATTAATGGGATGTGCAAATCAGGCGGGTGAAGACAATAGAAATGTTGCAAGAATGTCCTCTCTATTGGCTGGACTTCCTTTTTCAGTTCCTGGAGAAACGATCAATAGACTATGTGCATCAGGAATGTCTGCCATTGTAAATGGGTCTAGGCTGATTGCTTGCGGTGATGGTGATTTGGTTATTGCTGGAGGTATGGAGAATATGACACGTGGACCCTGGGTTATGTCTAAAGTATCTAAAGCCTTTGGTAGAGATGCTCAACTTCATGACAGTAGTTTTGGTTGGCGTTTTATCAATCCAAAACTGGAAGATTTATACGGTACAGAGGGAATGGGAAATACGGCAGAGAACCTTGCTGAGATGTATGCTATCTCTAGAGAAGACCAAGATAAATTTGCTTTATGGTCTCAACAAAAAGCTTCTAAAGCTCAAGCAGACGGAAGGTTTGATGAAGAGATTGTTCCGGTATCTATTCCACAGCGTAAAAAAGACCCGATCATTTTTGATAAAGATGAATTTATCAAATCAAACAGCTCAATGGAGATTCTTTCAAAATTGAGAACGGCCTTTAAGAAGGACGGATCTGTTACTGCTGGGAATGCATCTGGTTTGAATGATGGAGCTGCAGCTATGTTGCTTGCTTCAGAAGATGCTGTAAAAAAATACGACCTAAAGCCAATGGCTAGAATCGTATCTTCTGCAGTTGCTGGTGTAGAACCACGAATTATGGGAATAGGACCAGTATATGCAACAGAAATGGCTTTGGAAAAAGCTGGACTTACCATGGATGATATGGATATCATTGAATTGAATGAGGCATTTGCTGCACAATCTTTAGCTTGTACACGTAATATGGGCTTGGAAGATAATGACCCAAGAATCAACCCAAATGGAGGCGCTATAGCACTGGGTCACCCACTAGGAATGAGTGGAACTAGACTTATTCAAACGGCTGCCATTCAATTGCAAAAAACAAACAAGCGTTATGCGCTTTGTACTATGTGTATTGGAGTTGGTCAAGGATATGCGACTATCATAGAACGTGTATAATGTCTAGCATTCGCTTAAAGACACATGATTTATTTGACAAGGCTGCGCCATTTGCGCAGCCTATTTGTCAAACCATTTGGAAATGGATAGAAGATATCGCTCCTGAAATTCAAATTGAATGGAAATGGAGTGCTCCTGTCTTTTGTAAGAATGGGATGGTTTGCACTATAATGCCCTTCAAGAAACATGTAAACTTTGCGTTTTTCAATGGCAAGCATATCGATGACAAATATGACCTCCTTATTACCAAGGAAGTCAACAAGGGTATGGCGCATATTCATTTAGAATCCATGGAGGATCTGAATGAAGAAGCTTTTAAGTATTATGTTTTGGAGGCAATCAAATTAAATACTGATAAGCCTAAAACAAAAAAAGCAGCTCCCAAAAAGAGCCCAGTAGCTTTACCGGAAGAATTCCAACTGAGGCTAGCAGAAAACCCTATCGCCCAACAGCATTTCATAGATATGGCTCCTTATAAGAAAAGAGAGTATATAGAATGGATTTCTAGGGCCAAGAGAGAAAGTACACAGATCTCTAGAATGGAGAAAGCACTTCTTCTTATAAGCGAAGGCAAAGGACTCAATGATAAATACCGAAAGTAATGATTTATGAATTCAACGGCTATAAGCCGGTTATACACCCTTCTTCATTTGTACACCCACAAGCCAATGTAACAGGAAATGTAATCATTGGAAAAGATGTATATATTGGACCTGGAGCAGTACTGAGAGGAGATTGGGGTGAAATTATCATTAGTGATGGTTGCAATGTACAAGAGAACTGTGTGATTCATATGTTCCCTGGCAAGACCGTTACTTTAAAAGAAAGTGCACATATAGGTCATGGTGCAATAATCCACGGTGGAACCATTGGCAAAAACTGCCTAATAGGTATGAATTCCGTATTGATGGACGATGTTTCTATAGGTGATGAATGCATTATTGGAGCGCTTTGTTTTGTTCCTGCAAAAATGGAAATCGCCAAGCGAAAATTGGTGGTTGGTAACCCCGCAAAGGTAATCAAGGATGTCTCCGATGAAATGATCGGTTGGAAAACGGCCGGCACTGGGTTATACCAGAAGTTACCACAAGAATGCATGGATACACTTAAACCCTGCGAACCACTTACTGAAGTACCCAAAGACAGACCAAAGCAAGCTGAGATGTACAAAATCTGGGCAGATAAAAAGACCAAGTAAAGGAATATAATGGCTAGCATAGTTTTACTATCCGATACCCACTCATATATTGATAAACGTTGGGAAAAACATTTAAAGGAAGCTGATGAAATCTGGCATGCTGGAGACATTGGCAATCCTGAGGTTTTGGATTTCCTCGCTAAGTTCGCTCCATTACGAGTTGTTTGGGGTAATATAGATAGCCATGAGTTAAGAGCCGAATATCCAGAAGATCAAATTTTTGAAATTGAAGGATTCAAGGTCTGGATACGTCATATAGGTGGTTACCCTAAAAGATATCCGCCAATAATCAAAAAAATGCTCAAGGAAATTCTTCCAGACATCTTTATTTGTGGACACTCGCATATCCTAAAGGTGATCTATGACAAGGACTATCAACTGATTCACATGAATCCTGGTGGAGCAGGAAAATATGGGGCACAAACAAAACAAACCATCTTACGATTTGACCTCCTTGCTGGAGAAATCAAAAATATGCAGGTTGTAGAATGGGATAAATAAAAAAAGGTGGAGCACAATATTTATGCTCCACCTTTTCTTTTATCGGAAGCTTGAACTAATCCTCATGAACAAATTCTATGTTCATTATAGATACGACTCCCATAAAGGACACTACATCACTTAGGATTAATACTTTATTATTCAACTTTTCAATAGTATAGGTATTAGTTGTAACCTCTAGGGGAAAAGTTAACTCACCTGCCCCATCCGAAAAACTCCAGTCTCCATCTGTTTCTAACGGCACACCTCCACACAGATCTATATTATCTTCTCTAACAACAATTCCGTCCTTATAAAAGGTTATAAGGTCATCCAACGCACAGCTATCATAGAAAAAGTCCAATGAACCTTCCTCTTCTCCAGATATCCCTATATATGCCTTATCCAATATCCAACTTTCCTTACAAAGCATTTCGGATTTGGACAATGAATCGTCTTTTGAACAAGCTTGAAAAGTAAGCCCCATTAGTAGGCTACATGCAATTACTATTTTTTTCATTTTTAATTCATATTTAGTCTAGTCAACCTAAAGTACCTGCCTTCTCCTTTCTATATAGCATTACACTTCAAGAAATATAACCTCTTACAGTTTCTACAATAAATTCATAGAGATAAGAAGCCGAGTCAAAAAAAAAAAAACAACAAAAAAAGGTGAAGTAAATTTCTGTACTTCACCTTTATTAATTGATATATAAATTCAGAAAGACTAGTGCGTGAACGAAATTGTCAAGGTAGCAGTCATCCCTAAATACTCTGTTTCAGAACTCAAAGTTATTGAACTTTCAGAAATTGCTTCAATATTAGTTTCTGTAGTCAGACCTAATACAGTAACTGATAAAGTTTCTTCATCATCCGATAAAGTCCACGTTCCACTTTCATTTTGATTTGCACCTGAACATAGATTCGCAGCTTCATCTACATCTAATGTATTATCCATCGCATAACTGGTAATGTTATCCAATTGACATTCTGTAAACAACATAGACTTCGCATCTACATCTGCTCCATTAAGACTTATCATAGCACTTTCCAATAACCATCCTTCAGAACACAACAGTTCGGCTTTGGTCATTGAATCATTATCATCATCATCATCGTCTTTTGAACAGGATTGAAAAGTCAGTCCCATTAACAAGGAACAAGCAATTAGTACTTTTTTCATAATATGTAGTAAATAGTTAAACCAAAAGGTCAATAAACAAATTGAAATTAATGTGTAAATGCCTAGGTCATTACAGAGACCTTATAGCGGAAGGCATCTAGATATCCTCTAATGTGTAAACTTTAAGTTTACCTTTTTAATCACATTTCCGTAATACATATCGACAGAAAGAATAGAGATATCCTTCGCCAATTTCTCAATAGAATATTTTTCATAATCAAAATCATTTACCAGCCATAATCTACTCTCGTCCCCTTCTGGGAAAAGCCAATCTCCCTTAGTCAGGGAACTAGTAGATTCGCAAGTTGAAGTATGATCATCTCTTTCAAATCTTCCTTCTAGTGTATAGGAGAATACATCATCTCCCTCACAATCCTCAAAATAAACATCGAAGACGTCTAGTTCAACTCCACCTTCTTCAATATAAACTTTCTCTATCTTCCAATCCTTTCTACAAAGTAATTCCGATTGACTATAGGATTCGTCATCCTTAGAACAAGATTGAAGGGATAAACCAGCAATGATAATAGCACCCAATAAGTATTTTTTCATCCTCTTTTTTAAATTATATTACTGCTCGAAGTTAGTTTGGAACCAAAGAAATACACCAAACCAAATGTTAATTTCTGTTAAAACGTCAGGAAGCTGACTTCTCTGAGCCCAATATTTTACTGAAATTGAACCCCAAACGAAATATAGTATGAAAAATAAATTTATGACGATTAGCCTTTTACTCTCAGCAGGCTTATCGGCTCAGGTATTCACGGATGATTTTGAAAGCTATACAGCAGGTTCTGACTTAGCAAGTAGTTCAGTAGATTGGACCACTTGGAGTGGAACTGGAGGCGGGTCTGATGATGTAGAAATTGCAAATGACCAATCGGTAAGTGGTACCAACTCTCTTTATTTCACAAGCTCTAGTCAATCTGGAGGACCTACGGATATCGTACTTCCTTTTGCTTCGGTATACAATACAGGAGACTATAGTTTCCAAACCGAGTTAAGAGTTGCAGCAGGGAAAAATGCCTATTTTAATTTCCAAGCAAATGCTACTATCGGACAAACTTGGTCATTGAGTTGTAATTTCAATGATGACGGAACCTTTACCCTAGACAATACAGAAGCTGGAATCCTTTTAGAAGGAAACTATACACAAGACGAATGGTTTACTTTAAAAATGGAGGCCAATCTTAATACAGGTAGATGGGAAGTATATATGGATGGAGCGCTACAGGGTAGTTTTCAAAACCCAATTCTTTCAGTTGCCTCTATCAATATATACCCACTACAAGGATCGGGCTATTGGATGGACGATGTAACATACGACCATACTACTTATACGCTAGAACAATATAATCTAGGTGTAACGAATGTAGCAGATGTAAATGGACTTGCAGGGCAAGTACGTTATCCAAAAGTTGCCCTAAGAAACCTTGGGACAGATGCTATCACATCATTTGATGTAAATATTGACTACAACGGAACGCAGTTTACAGAACAAGTTACAGGTGTAAACATTAACTCTCTTGAAGTGTATGATCTTGAGCTTACAACCTCTATTACACTTTTGGCTGGGTCAAACGACCTAACCGTTACCCTTTCTAATATTAATGGAGCTACCATGGATGATGATTCATCAGACGATACTTTGGTAGTAAATATTGATCCATTAGTGCCCGCAGCTGGTAAAATAGTATTGGTAGAAGAAGCAACAGGTACCTGGTGTGGATTCTGTCCAAGAGGAGCTGTATTTATGGATAGGATGTCTGAAAACTATGGTCATTTCTTTGCTGGAATTGCTGTACACAACGGAGATCCAATGGCTGATGGATTGTATGATGCTGGATTAAATTCCATGATTGATGGCTATCCAAGCGCAGTGGTTGAAAGAGGTTCAGATATAGACCCATCAACTATTGAAAATCCATTTTTAAACAAAATCATGGAAGCCCCAAGTGTAGTTTTAGAAAATGGAGCTGAACTTACATCAGACAGCCTTTTGGTTTCTGTAAGAACTACTTTACAAGAAGCTATCTCTGGAAATTATAAAATTGCCTGTGCTATTACGCAAGATGGAATGTCTGGAACTTCTAGTGGATGGGCACAATCTAACTATTACTGGAATGGTGACTATGGAGATATGGGTGGTTACGAAGACCTACCTAGCTCTGTTCCTGGAAGTCAAATGGTATACGACCATGTAGGTAGAGCTATCAGCCCAACCTTTGAGGGTTACCATAATGCATTTGCGAATGATACCATGCCTGGTGATGAAGTGATATTCAACTTCAGCTTTCCAATTCAATCGGATTGGGATATCGAAAAAATGCACATTGTTGCCTTTGTAAATAAACCAAATGGTCAAACAGATAACGCTTCAAATTCATCTGTAAATGAAGCTATAGACAATGGATATGAATCTGGTCAAAAGATATTGGATGTTAAGGAATTAGGTTTTAACAATTCAAACATTCGCCTTTTCCCGAATCCTGCAGTGGAACTGACTTATGTTCAACTTTCTTTGACAAATGAAGCTTCCGTATTTATTACATTGAAAAATCTTCAAGGTCAAACAATTCAAGAAAAAAGCTATGGTGTACTTCAAGGTAATTATCAATTACCAATTGAAACAATAAACCTAGCTAAAGGAATCTACTTAGTAGATGTACAAACCGGTACCGAAGTTCAATCTTTGAAACTGGTTATAGAGTAAACATAATCCCCCTTATATTGAAGAAATCCCTCTATGTTCTGAACATGGAGGGATTTTTTATTTAATCCTTTTGATGCGTATATTTCACTGTTATGCCATCTAGCGTCTTAAGCGAGAATTTAGTTTCAGTCAACTGGATAATCTCAGCTGGAATTGTAAAGCCATTTTGCGTAATTTCTATCATGTCATTCCCATTGGGGAATTCCCATTGACCACCTGATGTTTGAGTTGAATTTGGGCAAATTTCAACTCCCTCATCCGATTCCCATTCTCCCTCAGTAAAAAATTCCAAGGAATTATCAAATGAACAAGGCTCAATACTCACATTAATATTATCGGATATATAGCTTTCGAAATACCAAATACCTGAAGTTAATTTTTCTTCTTTAGATTTTGAATCAGAATCGTCTTTTGAGCAGGATTGTAATGCCAGACCTAGAATAAGGCTAGCTGTAATTGCAAATAATTTCATGCGTATTTAATTTTTAATTATTAATCTCTACAATTTATATAAAAATGTCAAAAAACGCTAACATTGAAAGGGAATTAAACACAGTCTTAAATCCTATTCGACTCCCTTTCAGTAATATCCAAAAAAAAGCCTTCCCAATTATGGGAAGGCTTTTAAAATCTTTTATTATTTCTTTCTAAAGAACAATCTGATAGGCAATCTTTTGAAATCAAACTCTTCACGAATGGTATTGGTTTCCTTATCTACAAGGTCCCATTTATTTACCCAGATTACAATTCCTTTTTCGTTACGCTCTGCGATATGGAAGATATTCAAATCTTCGGCATCTACCGTTCTAGTAGCATCCAACATTAGAATACATACATCACTATGCTCAATAGCACGGATTGAAGAAATCCCTCTATGTTCTATACATGGAGAGGGTTTTTATTTACTTCTTATAGGTAACAGACATAATATCACTGGACTCCATCACCAATTTTGAATCAGTTAGCTCAAGTACTTTAGTGACGGTCTCCTCTCCATTATGAATAATTACTAGTTCTTTAATTGCATAACTGTAATACCACATCGAACTGGTAGTTGAATCAGCCAAAAAACAGATGTCCTCTCCCTCACTCAAGTCCACTTTATTGTCTACCAAAAAATCAATGGTATTATCGTAAAAACACGAATCCAAAGTAATCAAAGAATCGGCAGTTGAAAAGTGATCAAAATGCCATACTCCTGAAATTAACTTCTCATCATTGGTCGTTTTATAATCCTCTTTAGAACAAGATATAAAACAAAGGCTCAGAACAAGACTAAGACTGAAAATAATTGATTTCATCAATTTTTATTTTATAATTATAAGGCTGTAAATTAAACATAATTATTGTTATAACAAAAAAAGCCCTTCCACAACTGGAAGGGCTTTTTTAAGCTTTTATTATTTCTTTCTAAAGAACAATCTGATAGGCACTCCTTTGAAATCAAACTCTTCACGAAGTCTGTTTTCCAAGAAACGCTTATATGGATCCTTAATATACTGTGGCAAGTTACAGAAGAATGCAAACGAAGGCACTCTCGTTGGTAATTGCGTTATATACTTAATCTTTACGAACTTTCCTTTTAATGACGGAGGAGGTGTACGTTGAATAAGCGGCAAAAGATAATCGTTCAACTTACTAGTTGTTATCTTTGAATTCCTCTTTTCATGTACTTCAATAGCCTCTTCAATGGCCTTAAATATTCTTTGTTTGTTCAATACAGAAACAAAGATAATTGGCACATCACTAAAAGGTGCGATTCTTTGACGAATCATAAGTTCAGCATCACGAATGGTATTGGTTTCCTTATCTACAAGGTCCCATTTATTTACCAGGATTACAATTCCTTTTTCGTTACGCTCTGCGATGTGGAAGATATTCAAATCTTGTGCATCTACCGTTCTAGTAGCATCCAACATTAGAATACATACATGACTATGTTCAATAGCACGGATAGCACGCATTACAGAATAGAATTCCAAATCCTCTTCTACCTTAGATTTCTTACGAATCCCTGCAGTATCTACCAGCATGAATTTATGTCCATACAAATTGTATTCAACATCCAAAGAGTCACGAGTAGTTCCAGCTATATCGGTAACAATATTTTTTTCCTTTCCAATCAAGGCATTTAGGAATGAAGATTTCCCAACATTTGGTCTCCCAATGATGGTAATTCTTGGTAATTCAGCTTCCACTTCACTATCCAATTCTTCTGGTAAAACTTTCACTACCTCATCCAACAATTCTCCAGTTCCAGATCCATTGATAGAAGATAGAGGATAATATTCACCTAAACCTAAAGCGTAGAATTCTACTGCCTCAGCCAAACGCTCACCATTATCTACTTTATTGACTACCAAGCGAACTTCCTTATTACTTTTACGCAAAAGGTTGGCTACAGAATTATCCAAATCTGTAATTCCTGAAGTAACATCCACTATAAACAAGATCAGTTGAGCTTCATCAATAGCCAGCATAACTTGTTTTCTAATTTCAGCTTCAAAAATATCATCCGATCCAGAAACATATCCTCCTGTATCAATTACAGAAAATTCTCTTCCGTTCCAATCTGATTTTCCGTAATGACGGTCACGTGTTACCCCACTCGTCTCATCAACGATGGCTTGACGTGTTTCTGTCAATCGGTTAAAAAGCGTGGATTTCCCAACGTTGGGACGTCCCACAATAGCAACTATATTAGACATATCTTATCTTATTGTTGATAACCGAATCGCTTCAGCTGTCGCTCGTCATCTCTCCAGTCCTTATTTACCTTGACAAATAGCTCAAGGAATACCTTTTTTTGGAAAAACTTTTCCAAAGCATATCTGGCAGCCGTTCCAACTCTCTTAATTTCTTGACCTTTGTGACCAATAATAATTCCCTTCTGAGAATCTCTTGACACATAAATCACCGCATTCATACGGATTATATCTTCTTCCTCCTTAAAGGATTCTACTTCAATTTCTACAGAATAAGGAACTTCCTTCTGATAATTCATTAAGATCTTTTCACGAATAATTTCCGATACAAAAAATCTCTCAGGACGATCTGTTATAGCATCCTTATCGAAGAAAGGTTCACCTTCAGGAAGCAATTCCTGAATTCTATTCATTACTGCTTCAGTATTAAATTTTTCCAATGCCGAGATAGGGAATACTTCTGCATTAGGCAATTTTTCCATCCAAGAATCAATTTGCTTCACAACCTCTGTTTGATCTGACAAATCAATCTTATTCAACACAACTAAAATAGGTATGTTCAATTTTTGGATTCTTTCCAAAAACACTTCATCCTTAAGCTCCTTCTCCTTCACACTTGCCATCAATACCAAAACATCCGCATCTAGAAGTGCGGAATTAGCGAAAGTCATCATCTCCTTTTGAAGTGCATAACTAGGTTTGATAATTCCAGGTGTATCTGAAAATACTATCTGATGATCTTCGTCATTCCATATACCTAAAATACGGTGCCTTGTAGTTTGCGCCTTTGAAGTAATAATAGAAAGACGCTCACCAATTAGTGCATTCATTAAGGTGGACTTCCCAACATTGGGATTCCCAACAATATTTACATATCCTGCTTTGTGTGCCATCGATTCTCCTTTAGAGTAAAAAGTAATTTATTCTTCTAAAAAAGGTAATTCCCTGTTAGAAGCCTGCAAATTTACGCCAAAAATCCATAGCAAAAAGCTTTTAATGCTAAAATTACCTATTCAAGGTGCTAATATTTTCAACATTCTCTAAAAAATATCACTATCAATTTAGGATTGAATTGGATTCATTTTCAATACAATAGCCAAAAACAGTAGGAGAAACCTTGACACTTAAGTAAGAAATAAACAACTAAGGTTTGCCTAATATAAAAATGTGCTTAACTTTGCATCGCGGGGTGGAGCAGCTGGTAGCTCGTTGGGCTCATAACCCAAAGGTCGCAAGTTCGAGTCTTGTCCCCGCAACTAATCGAGAGTATTTTTACTCCGTTTTTTTTTACCTCCAAACCTTTCTAAAAGGCTGGAGGTTTTTTTTTGCCTTTATTTTTCATCTTCACATAACATACTAAATCAAGGTAGTCCATTAGCCACCAAGCATTAAGTGTGAACCTTTCTTAATTTCAACATATACTTATCTATTATCGGCACCATTGCATTTGCCAACAATACCCCGAATGCTGCGCCATCCGGATAAGGCGTATAATACCTTATAACCATTGTAAACGCAGCGGCAATAATTGAAAAAACCACCCGGCCATTGGAAGAAAATGGAGAACTAATCGGGTCTGTCAAAAGGAAGAAAGCAGTTAATAAAGAACCACCTGCAACTATATGCAAGAGCGGATTCCCAAGCAGATGAGGAGCATGACCTACCATTTTATCACTTCCTGGCAACAGTATAGCCAATAAGGTTATAGTCGCCAAATAAAATAACGGAACACGCCAATCAATCAGTTTGTAAATTACCAGAATCAACCCACCCAGTAAAACAGCAACAGGCATAGCCTGCGCAAATGAACCAGCACCAGAACTTAAAAACATAGCACTAAAAGTAGGTAGTTCTACACCAATTTCTTTTGCGAGCATAGTGGCTCCAGAAATCCCGTCAACGGTCCATTTAGGCATAATAAAAATTGCTGGAAAAAGAGTCATGAGCAGAACTCGTGACAATACAGCTGGATTAAATATATTTTGACCAAACCCACCAAACAAATATTTACCAACCCCCACTGCTATTGTAGCTCCAAATACTGAAACCCACCAAGGGGCATTTACTGGTAACAGTAGTGCAATAAGCATCCCCGTAATAAAGGCATTATATTCAAAAATGACACGTCGATTGAAAATAGACTCCATGCCAAAAACAGAAAAGATGGATACAGCAAATAGAATTACGGCATCCAAACCATTTGCCCAAATTGATGCAACCATCATGGGCACCATTGCCAATGTTGTAATGAACATTAATCTCTGAGTGGTAAACCCACTATGTATAAATGGTCCTAATTTCATAGCAGTAATAAGGGGTGAAAAATATGATACAGAATACCTAAACTAATTATTTGAATCGGGAAACCTCGAACATAGGAAGGTATATACTCCTCCTCTATCCTATCCTTCAAATTTTCCATGAGCACAGTGACAACATACCATAGGAAAGGAATCATCAGTACTTCCCAAAAATGACTATACTCGGCAAAAAGCAATAAAAGGCTCATTGGTGCTAGCTTCCTTGAAATAACACAGGCTAAAATAGCCAGTACAGGAAGTACAAAAGAAGTCATTGAAGCGGGGAGGTACCCATCGAATAAACTCACCATAAAAGCCAACAATGGAAGTATTAATATGAAATACTTCTGCTTGGAATCCTTTAGATACGAACTAAAGATTAGGATAATAAATACAGTATCAATTGGTCTCATTTTACTTTCCTATATATAATTAAAATCAAACCTACGCCTATCAATATTGTTCCTGTATTCAGAAACTCTCCTGGAATAGGCATCAAAGAAATAACGAACCCCAATAAGGCTGCATATATACAATTACGCCAATTCTGCAAAAGCACTCCACTACATGCAAGTATAAGAAAGGGCATCTGCGGAAAGAAAATGGCAATAATCCACGCCAAGGCAATCCATCTTAATGGATGCTTATTTGCAATCCATCCTCCCAATACTAGTCCCAAAGACCAGACAGGTACAGCCGTTTCAGGCAACCTAAACAATACCGGTATAAAGGCAACCATTAGCCATAGAAATCCACCATTCGCTCGAACTTCATCAATCGCTGATTCCCTAGATATATTTCTTATATCAATCATTCTTTTTGTTCCACTCTTTTAGACATCGGTTCATTTCATCAATTACAATTTGACTGGAAATCGTTGCACCGGATATTGCATCAATATCCAGTGGTAAATCCATCACATTTCGCTCAAAAGATTGTAAGAATTTGGCATTACTCAATACAGTATTATCCAAACCTTCAAAGGACTTTAAAATTACTAATTGCTCTATTTCATTGTTTGATAGTACAAACAACCCCTCTATGGTTCCTTGAAAACCTTCCTGTGTAAAAATGACTGCCGTTTTATCAGAAGACTGAAAGGCCTTTGCTCCTGGAAATGTTATAGGTTCACACTTTCCTATATATCTTTCAGCCAAAATATGATTGACATCGCGTTGGTCTATCCTCCATTCTACGATAGCCGCCATCATCAATACGATCACTGTTGTTATGGTTGCTATTTTCTTCAATTTGGCTTTCTTTTTTGGATGAAGGTATTTTTAGCTTTTCGAATATTACTCAAAATAGGACGCTCTGCCGGACAAACAAATTGACACGCCCCGCATTCAATACATTCCAATAGCTCCGCTGATGGCTTTCGTTCCATATACCGCACTGGTAATCCCAATGAACAAGCCTCCATACACTTTCCACAGCGTATGCATGGATTGTCCTTTATTTCGGACGCTTGTTTGGATGTCAGAGCAAGTACCCCCCCAGTTCCAGCTTTTATGGAGGTATTTTTATCCGCAACATTCCCCATCATGGGGCCTCCCAGGATGATTTTATCTGTATTCTTTTCATCCCAGCCACAACAATTCAAAATATGACCAACCGTAGCACCTATTGGTACCAGATAGTTTCCCGGTCGCTTTACAGCGTCCCCATCTACCGTAATTACACGCTGCGTTAATGGTTGATTTTCAAATACAGCATGATAAAGTGCTCGAACTGTTTGTAAATTCAGTACCAATACCCCCACATCCGTGGGCCTAAGACTTGCAGGCACCTTTCTACCCAAAGTCTCCTCTACCAAGAATCGCTCATATCCTGAGGTATAATTATTTTTCTTTGGAGCAATCAAACCCGCTTCAGCTCCTACAGCCTTCATCACCAGTTTCAACCCACGGTCAATTTCATGTGGATATTCCTCCAGAACACGATGATCACAGGTTAAGAAGGGTTCACTTTCAGAAATATTTACAAGTACCGTATCTATTTTACTGCCACCAATAAGTTTAATATGGGTAGGTGTCATCGCTCCTCCCATTCCTACAATTCCGTGCATACGGCATTTTTCCCTGATCTCATCCGCATCAATATCCATGGGATCATGATGCGGAACTATCATTTGAGAAATTGGCCAATCCCCTTGAATACTTATAGCATTTTCACTTATAGAAATAATTTCTCCATTAAAAGGGGAATGAATTCTTCGCTCAAAATCAGATTCATTGGCAGATTTAGCAATCAAATCACCTACACTAACAATATCTCCTACTTTTACAAGTGCTGCACAACCGTCAATTTGCACCTCAATGGAATCAGGTGGATATATTCTTTGAATAGGTGAATGCAATTGATTTTTCAACTTTGGAACCTTCATAATTACCATTCATTTTGGGTATGACAATTGGCACACTTAGCCTGGAAATGAGGTGCATGACAAGTCATACATTCTTTTTTATGCCTATGCGCTTCCCGCCGATGTTCTTCTCTATTTTCAGCATTCAATCCAGGATTTCTAAATTCCTTATTGTGCCAGTCGGGTACTCCATTCCACGCTTCCTGTGAAAGGGAATTTTTATGACAAGAAACACAGTTTTTTGAACCATCACTATGTGGTCCATCCACCTGCAACGGCTTATTCACCCAATTGGAAATAGAATAACCAAAGGCTAGAATAAAGAGTGCTATAAAGAGGTAGCCAATTTTATTCATTGCTTTTTCCTCCTTCAAATTGTACTGCTCCTAAATCTATCCAACGTATAAAAGTCAATAATTCATCTTCCGTAAGCGGGTTCTCAGAAGGATGGGGTAAATTATCGTGATTCTTCTTAGCCGCCAAAAGCTCTTTCCCTAATAACTTTTCAATCAATTCACTTTTGATCGCCAATGCTTCTTTATGTTCGATATACTTTTGAAGTGAATTAAATCCATTTTCCTTTGACAAGTCAACTATGGAGGTTGTATTTCCCTTAGTGTGACAATTAATGCATTTATGATGAATTATAGGTTTAATATCCTTTTCATACGAAACATACTGCCTCGTTACTTTTACTCCTTTTGAATAATTGGAAGGCACCAACGCTTTCTGTTCCTCTTCATCCCAAAAACTCATGGTTCGGGATGCACCCGTTACCGCATCTGGTCTACGAATAACATCCTCTCTACGCCCCGTCAAACTACCATGGCATCCGGCACAACTTTGCGTAAATAAATTCCTTGGCGTGGAAAGGGAATGTTTTTCACCTGGCCGGCAATAAAGCCATCTATTAGGTGAGCGCAAAGCCATCTTTTCTGCATTCAACGATTGAATATCAAAACTAGTTTTAGCAGGTATTTGCACATAAAAAGAACCATCTTCCGCTATAGGGACTTCTGCTATTATAAAACGTTTTACAGCTCCAGTATCCCCTTTATACTGCGGTTGAGCGCCAATTACACGGGCGTATTTCACCTCCTGAGAGGCTATGTGTTTTGTTTCAACTGGAGTAACTTGCTCAAAGAATGTCTCAAGCAGCACTAAGTCTGACACCCGCAAAGTGGATGCAATGCTATCGGCATATTGCGTAAAACCTCTTTGAACCTTTGGAGTTCCATATATAGCTTCATCAGCATCCAGTTTCTTATGAACCGACTCCTTCAACCTTACTGCAACAGGTCTAGGCCATAACTGAGAACTTTCACCTGAAATAATCACTTCTCGTTTTGCTTTTCCAAACCTAAATCCATCCATGGATTGGAAGGAAGGATTTGGAATAAGTTGTATGACATCATAATTTAATATAGCCTTGGGATCATGTAAATCAACCGGCCCTTTCGCATAAGACACCAGCAAACTACCATCCGGCAAAGGATAGGGATCTCTATACACTCCACCAGGTGAAATCCCACCATACTCCACTAGCGTATCCAGCGATATCCAGCCTGGAATGAAGCGCACTTTTGAATTTTCTGGTAATCCATTTTGATAAGGGTGATCCAGATTATCCAGCGGATTGTTATTTTCAATGGTTGGCCCAAACTGGTGATCCGAAAGAATTAACATCCCTCCCCAATAGGAATCGGCATCTCTACCTATCCGAATCTCCTGTCCACTTGGCATTTCTCTATCGTCAGATAGGATTGGAACACCAGATCTATTTCCATTGTGCGTATGCATATTAGACCCATCAACATGTGTTCGAAAAAGTGCTCCATTAAAAAATTCTCTTCCTTCTTGATGCCCTGTACGCAAAGCGGTAAACATAATCTCTCCATTCGATCTCATGGTTGGTCTGCCTATCTGACCTACCGAATAAGTCATCCGATTCAGCGTTTCCTTAAATACTTTATGCTCATTTCCATGTTTAGCAAGGTGCATTCTATACAGATCGTATTTAGGAGTCATTCTTACTTTTGTAGAAATCTCATAATGAGTGGTTGAGTTACAAGATTCTGAAAAAGGTCTATTTACCTTAATAACACCAGGAGAATAGGACACTACTTTTCTTACCTCCCCTGCATTGGTCCCCCTAACAATTGTGATGGTCCGGTTATCAAATGTTCCAGCCTTTTCTGTACGCTGCTCATCCATTATTTTAGTCAAGGTTCCTTTTTCCGCCTCTCCAAGTATTGTTCCTGGACTTGCCTGACAATATTCACCCGCTAGGTTCGACACAAAAGATATAGCCACCTTTTCCAAATCCATGTCCGCTCCATTCTCAGGATTGGGGATGTATAAGGGATCTTTATAATGTATTTCTGGATTCTCTGAAAAAGTAATTTGTCGGGCTGAACCTGTCTCAAGCTCAAGTTCCCATATATTGAAAGCTTCTCTTTTGCCTTTTCGCATAGAAAAAAGAACCTTTTTAGCATCATAACTCACTTCGGGAGTACGTATATCTACAAGCCCTTCTGGATGTAAAGACGAGGTTAAATTTATTTTCTCCTCCCCCTTTAACCAAAAGATATCTGATCCAGGATAAAAAACACTTTCTTCTAAGAATCGCTCAGGCTTCGCATCTTGACGCTGGACATAAATGATACCATTTACAACTCCCAGAGGGACTCCAATTTTTCCCTGAACTTCTTTCTTTTCCAGCGCTAACCACTGCTTCAAAATGATATAATCAGGGTCATTTTTTTCAAAGAAATTATTCCCTCCAAGATGAATGATTCCCCCTTGTTCAATCGGGATATTCTTAAGTAATTGTTTGGATTGTTCAACATCACCGGACAGGTGCACCATTCGAGTATTTTTACCCAACATAGCCTTTCGGTTATGTTGATGCATTTTCTTTGTAAACAACCTCTCCAGCATTGGAATTCCCGGATCCATACGCAGATCATTGAATGCCATAGGTCCATGACAACCAAAACAGTTTTTTCTAATTAGAATTGGGACCACTTTTTCAGTAAAGAATGTTTCAGCTTCACCATTCGGAAGGACTTCTTTAGGATTCCCTTCATGTATATTGACAATCCACTCTTTCAATGCCAGATAGTCCTTTTCATTTGGTGAATTAAATATTTCATGATGAATACTTCCTGAATATTTTTTTGCCAACCCTGCTCTAAGCAAATGACTTCCTTCAGGATGAACATCATAGGCAACCAAGCTATTCCCAGCATGCCCTGGTCCCTCTTCAAGGAGATCATCATAAAGCTGCCGTCCTTGCTGAATGGTTTCTATTCTACCCGAAACACCTACCTGCCATCGCAATAAATCTGAACTGGGAGAAGTATTCTTAATACTCTTATATTTTTCGGCATCCACTCCATGACATACAGCACATTGCTTATCAAGAATAGGAACTACGTTTTTATAAAAGGAAGTAAATGTATCTTTTGAACCGTTAGCTGAACTGAACTCCATTAGCCCTGGACTCTTTTCAATCAAAACATTTAAAAAAGCTCCAACTAGTACTAGCATCAATACTATTGCACTAATCCAGACCGTCTTCTTTGTATTTTTTTGCTTGTCCATAAAATCTAGTTAATGGATTGAATAAATTTTATCAAACATTCTATATCCCAAACGGATAGATGGGATGTCACACCATGCGTATCGGGCACTCCATTGAGTTCATTGAAACCAATTTCCCAACGACCTGGCCTTTCTGGAATAATACGTATTGAAGGTATTGGACGCAACGCCGGATGCCCCGGAGTACATAACACCTCACGTAAACTCATTGCAGCACCATGATGAAGGAATCGCGGAGGACGCGCCCATAGACCTAATAAAGAAGGGGCAGCAAAAAAACCTTCTTTTTCTTCAATTCTACCGGTATCTCTATTATCCCAGGATCGTTCATAGCCATTGAGATAGTCAATTCTGTCTGCACTGATTAATGTATGAATATTGTCTCTTGCCACCGGACTGACTAAAGGAGGAAAAGATTTGTTCTGATTATACACATTAACCTTATCCGTAAAAGTGGGTGCAGGATGGCAATTTGAACATCCCACTAGTGGATTTTCAAATAATTCCTTCCCATATGAAACCATCGGATCTGACGGACTAATTGGATTTGGCAATAGACGTGGCTCCCCACCCTGATAATCTCCAATGAACTTTTGTATTTCCCTAAAAGAGAATTCTTTTCCAAAATACTTTTCAGATTGCTTTTTGAAAAACACCTCACGACGAGTAATAAGATCTGCCAAATCTACCTCAACGTCATCCCACTTTTTCCCGGTAGCAACGACAATAGCATCCGCAGATTTTGACTGATCTTTTTTACTTTGCTTATCCGCAAATATTTTCGAGAAGTCACCTGCAGGTGTATCGTGTTGAAAGTCCACCAAAGGGTTGTGCTCCATCATCATGGTCAAAGCTTCATCCATAGAAAGTGTCCCCTCTATAAAAAATGGCACCTTGTGAATCAGTGCTCTCAGATCTGGAATCTCTCTACTACCTCCTGTTTTTTCTGCTCCATCTCTACTTTGCCCCATTACCTGACTCACACTCCAGCGTTTCCCATCTGAGGCATCTCGGTAATGACAATGAACACAACTTTGATCTTGATCTACTGAAAAAACACTGGTTTGCACAAAAAACTCTCCCCTTTCAAATGCAGTAGAGGGAAATGGGGGATGGGCACTTTTTAGCGCTATCTTTCGCTGTTTTCCACTATCCAGAGAAATGGTTGTAATGGATTCATCCAGCTGATTCGCTATAATCAGCGAATTACCAGCTACTGCTATCCCACTTGGTTTATACCCTGTGTCAAACACCCTTTTGGGGATAAGAAGATTTGAGGGGGCAGCCTCAAAATTGACTTCCCACTCTTGTACCTGAAAGGTACCTGACATGGTGATATAAATACGATTCTTATGTTGGACCATTTGTGCTGGAAAAGCACCCACTACTTTCATCAATTCTTTTGAAACATCTCCTTTTTTATCCCCCATGAGTGATTCAAAACTATCAGAGGTATATCGTGTAAATTCATTGCTTGCTTGGTAGGCTGCTACACTTTTCACATTAGGATCAAAAACAACTATATCGTTCGTAATATCCCTGAATTTCTCTTGTGCCGTTCCATCAATATCATCGTAAGGACCAAGTGGTTTTTGCTGATCCAAGGGCAAAGGTTTGCCTGTTTTCAAATCCCGAAATAATGTAAATTCGGCTTCAGGATTTTTTCTATCTGTACTTTCATGACCTGCATGACGACTTTTAGGATGACCGGAACCTATTCCAAGCGTTGCTGCCACAATGCGATCTTTTACCCAAATCAAATCACTGACGGGTGAACGGGTATAAATTCGTCGACTCTCCCTTAAGGTTTTCAAGTTGACAACCGAGATATCCAGAGAGCCTGTATTTGCAACAAAAAGAGTTTGCCCATCAGGTGAGAGTATCATATCCCTGGGTTTATCACCAACCTCTATTCCAGGCCCTACTTTCAATCCTGCTATCCATTCTTTTAAAGCTTGGAAGTCTGAATTTTCTTTTAAATCTTTAAAAACTATTCCTCCAGCATGATGCCTACCATCCATTCTATCTGCCCAACCGCCATCTTTCGCCGAAATAACAGATTTCAATAGTGGACTATTTTTCGCATCACCAGGAAAGACGTGTGCAACAACACTGCTAAACGTTTTTTTACTATCGGGCCCTGCATAAAAATTCCCAATCTCATACAAGTGGCAGTTGGCTGTCCCACAACTACCCCGAATAACACTATTCACAGATGGTTTTGAGAGATCAACAGAGTCCACCTTCCTATTGTATTTACTAGCCTTAATTCTCCCAACAAATTCACTTTGTCCAAATCCAATATCTCGCAATTGCCCTGAAATACTTTTGGGCTTCAATTCAAGATCAATTAATACTATTTGGTTTGTAGCGAAATTTGAAACATAAGCAGCCCTACCATCCAGAGAAAAAATTATTTCTTCACAATAATAGGGAACTGGGATTTCTGTAATCACAGCATCGAGCGCTAGATCAATAACGGAAAGAAAATTTGAAAACCGATTTACGACAAATGCCCATCGACCGGAAGGATGTAATGCTATCCCGGTAGGACCATTACCTACTTTTATTCTACCCGACTCTCGCCCTTTTTCAATGTTGATTACAGCAACTTCTGATCCTGGATGAATTTCTTTCCCGGATAAGGTAACGTATGCCTTTTCCCCATCTTTTGACGTAATTACTCTTAATGGTTTTAGTCTGGCTGGTTGAATTGGGGCATCCTCATTGGGATTTTCTATGGGTGAGAGTGATTGGCGAATCCAATTATCTTCCTTCAGGACGATTGAAGTCGTTGTTCCATCCCCAGCACCCAACCTAATAAGTGAAATGAAAACACCAATCAGAATAATACTTCCGGCCAATCCATTCAACAAATTAGACTTTTTAAAAAGCTGTTTGATCTCAGAAAACATTTAAGGGGGACTTTATAATTCATAAACTATAAAAGGAAAGGAAGTCATCTAAACGAACCAGCAGATAATTATATCTTACAATATCCTCAACCGACACATCAAAACTTACACTAGATAATAGACTAAGTATTGAACCTTCCTTTCTCCTTTTTCGTTAGTATGTGAATTTAAAGCGTTTCCTTGATTTTCAGTATGATAAGAATCATGTTCAATATTATTCAATCCTATACTATAAGCAAACTATTCTCACATCCTCATTATTCGACTTTATCACATTCTAAATACAGTGTATTTATTGCTCTTTTCCCATCTGTGGTGATACTCAAAATACTTTTTTTTAACTTTTTATTTTTATTCTAGACTGAAAGCTAAGCCCTTACCAAAAGCTATAAAATAAAGAAGACACAGGGCTTGTGGGTTCCAATAAAAGGCCTACTTTTGCATCGCGGGGTGGAGCAGCTGGTAGCTCGTTGGGCTCATAACCCAAAGGTCGCAAGTTCGAGTCTTGTCCCCGCAACCAAAAAAAAGCCTGATAACATTGTTATCAGGCTTTTTTATTTTTAGGGGATTATATTACTTCTTCATCATTTTCCGCTTCACTAATTGACCATCTATTTCAATAGAAATATAATAAAGACCGGGCGATAAATCTCCTAGACCTATTTGATTAAAATCTGACTGAATCCTTTTCAGTAATTTCCCATGAGTATCATATATCAGTACTTCTGAAATCGTAGCATTCATTTCCTCAATATTCAACACATCTATTACTGGATTAGGATAAAAGGACAATTCAGATACCATATCCGTTTCATCTATTGAAAGATCCATATTCGCATTTCGTACAATCAATCCACTATCTCCCACAGCAAAGGCTACGCTATCTGATGCCATAGTAACTCCATGCAATCGGTGGTCAACTGGTTGATAATTCCAAAATCCACCGCCTTCCATTCCCCAAATCAGGAAGCCTTGCCCATTTAAACTAGTTTCACCAACTGCAATAAGTTCACCATATGGCGTAACGGTTAATGCTTTTAAACTAGGGTAAAAGAAAGTCAAAGCACCCATATGTGGATTCCAGGTAGCACCAGAATCTACACTAATCATTAAAGCATTGGCCAAAGAGTCTACAGTCCCATATATGGTTGAATCATTTACAAATTTCAAATCCAAAATGGTGTGATTTGTAAAGGTTGGTACCGTATCCCAATGAAGACCTGCATCAAATGTTCTATGTACCGTCCCACTGTCTCCAGCAACCATTCCGTATTGATCATCGTAAAAATCTATTGCCCTAAGGTAATCATTAGCCCAAGACAGATATACTGAATTAGCCCAAAGACCATTGGTTTTTTTAGCAATATCTTTCCCAGAAAAACAACCAGACCCAATTGCAAAAGCATTTAGTTCATCAAAATTATAGATCTTAACTGGCGCGCAAATACTTATCAGCTCCTGTGCCCAGTTAGCACCTCCATCGGTTGTTTTATACACCGCACCGTTATAAAACATAGTTCCAATGGTTACAAAACCAAGATTCTCATCCAAGAAATCAACTTGAATAATATCGGGCATTCCAAGACTAAATACAATTCCATTAGTGGATTGTGTAGACCAGGTATTTCCACCATCCATCGTTTTCAATAGGAGACTATCATTCCCTCCAATAAAACCGACATCTGACGAGCCAAAAGAAATTGAATTTAATTGTAGATCAGTTCCTGAATTCACGGACTCCCAGTCTTGAGCAAAAAGAAGAGAACAGGAAAATAAAAAAAAGTTGAGGATATAAGTTTTCATAATTTCAATAATTAGTTCATATCAAATTTCTGAAAACAAAGACATTGAGACAATGGACAAATAGTACTATTGATTGTACTTTTTTGCAAACTGATCTGAAAAAGACTTTGGAGTATAGCCTGTTTTAGCCTTAAAGAAACGGTTGAAATAGGCTGGGTCGGTAAAATTGAGCGCATATACAATCTCCTTTATTGGGCGGGGGGTATGCAATAATAACTTTTTAGCTTCCAACACAATTCGCTCATTAATCAGCAAGGAACAAGTAGTATTGTTGAACTCCTTACAAATCTCGTTGAGATGGCGGCTAGTTATATTCAATTTTTCACTGTAAAAAGCAACGGGTTGATGTTCCTTAAAATGACCCTCCACTAAAATCAGGAGATCCATATAGGTTTTGAGGTTTTTAGAATCGGCTTGGGGAGTTTCTATGGAATCCCGAGACCTTAATAAAAGATGAAAAAGGCTACTCAATTTAGCCCTAACAAGTGCTTCAAAATAGGGCTGTTTCTCTCTCAATTCAGATTTAATTCCCTGGAGAAGACTTAGCTGCTCAGCAAAAGTATTATCTAAAAGTTCCAATGCTGGATTCAAATAATAGGCATGAAAAAACTGTACAAACAAATCGTAATCCAATTGCCCAAAAAACTCCTTCGACAATAGAATGACATGTCCAAATGCTTTTAAATCCCTAGCAACTTTATGAATCTGGTTTGGAAAGACAAAATGAACGGAATTGGATAGAATGGGGTAATCTTGAAAATCTATTTCATGCGTGCCTCCTCCTTTTGTAAAGAGAAAAATCTCTACATAGGCATGTTTATGCGGCAATGAGGTATCATAATCAGTTCTAGTCTGAAGCTCTACAACTTCAATATAATTCTGACTATCCTCATTCCCAATTTTATATACTGGTACACTGGACATGTTTTTAAATACTCTAGCGGGAAAGATATGTAATTGAATTTTAAAAAAAAACTTGTACTATTTTTTATGAAAAGAATAAAACAGCTCTTCAAATTGTTTTTCTGTTAATGCCAATCCAAACGGAGCAAGCACCACATTCATATTCTCAAATTTGGCTGGAATTTTCAAATTTATATCATACACCTCCGAATTCAAGCTTCCTACTCTGATATCTTCTGAGGTCATTCTTCCCAAGAGAATCGTAAACATTTCCAGATCGATACTTTCCAATACCATTTCCTCCTTATTCTTATCCATCTTCATATAACCATTGCCAGGATACTGTCCTTGAAACGCATTCAACTTTTCCGGATCTGAAATATTCATTTCATATCCTTTCATTGCTTTATACTCCTTTTCCAAAAGCAATCCGTAATAATCCAACAACTTAGCTAAAACAATAGAATCCCTATTTATTCCAGGCTTGGTAGATTTCCATGTGATATTTAGGTTATAATCACTTAACTTTTGGTTTTCCCCAATATCCATCCATTGAGGTTTTGTCTTCAAGAGACTAGTAGCCATTTGATAGAAGGAGTGTTTATACCAATAGGCCGCAGAATCATTTTCTTCCATATGTGTATAAGCATCTTCCTGACCTGGAAGATTGACATTCTCTTCTACTGACATATCCTGAATGCTCAGTTGATAATCTTGGCTCTGAACTTCCATCATTATTGTTTCATTAATTTCCGTTTCAGTACAGGAAGAAAATAGTGCTAAAACCAAAAAACTACATACTACAAGCGCGCTTTTCATAATCGATTATTTAATTTTTCATGTTCTCAAATCTAAAACTGAGAAATTTATAAAACATTTCAATTTACTTTAAAAAATCAATGACACATGTTAAAAAACATCAATAAACATTAAACGTCAATATTTTACAGCGTAAAAACGGCGCATATATTCCCCGACTTGTTCAGCAAACCAGCCTATAATCTAGCCTAAGCTTAGTATTTAATTAAAATAAAGTCAGGCATAGCTTGTCACTTCCATAAAAAGGTATACTTTTGCATCGCGGGGTGGAGCAGCTGGTAGCTCGTTGGGCTCATAACCCAAAGGTCGCAAGTTCGAGTCTTGTCCCCGCAACTCGAAAAAAAGCCTGATAACATTGTTATCAGGCTTTTTTTATTTCTACCAATATTCTTTCCTTCTATACCCATTCTTTGCCTCTTCCCTTTGCTCCTTTTTAAAAGCCTTTAAGACTTCCTTTGAAAAAGTTTTCCTTCTATATCTGTTTCGTTCTCGTTTGAATCTTCCACTATGGAACCACCAATCTCTGTACCCAGCTCCCCAAGTGCTACCATCTCTAAACCACTGATAGGGGATCTTTTCCCTAAAGAAGCTCCATCCTTTCTCATAATCCGTCAATTCTTTACATTTCTGCATAAAAGATTCGATAATCATCTGAATCTTGACTTCAGAATTAGATGAAAAAACGCCATAACTTTTCACAAAATAATCATGTTTTGTAGACTGTTCTATAACATACGATTTTCCATCGGGCACAGCTAACCCACCTTCCATCAATAACCCATCCGATAGGGAGGCCATTTTACTCGAGATTAAAGATTCAGTCAATTGCACAACAACTAGACTGTCAATAGAGCTTGATTCAAATAAATACCTATTCGTAGGATATTCACCTCTTGGTGTATTCTCCTTTGTCCACCAAGTTAATTTCCCAAATCTTTTTCCTGAAAAATCCTCCCAAAGATCAATTACTTGGGCACCGATCCAAATTCTAAAATGCCAATTGGATTTTGTTGTTAGAAGGGAATCCAATCCCAATTTATCCCCTTGCTCAAATAGTCTACTATATCTCCTACTAAATTTTTCATCTACTGTCCTCCCTTGCCCAGACATTTGAAAAGTGAACATAAAAAATAAAATACCTAAATATCTCAACACCTTAAATTTCATTTTCTGTAATAGTTTCTAGCTAAATATAAAGAAAAAATCATTCCAATTTACTAGACAATAAGTCTATAGAATAAAGTCATTTATACATTTTATTATTAATCCTATACGAGTACTTTTTTTTAATGGATTGTACATCTATAAAAGTCATTTTCATGTATCTTTGCCGCTCATTTAATCCGCTTTAAAGCGTACACTATGAAACGATATTTCGTAACAGGTATCGACACCAATATTGGCAAAACAGTTGTTTCAGCCATTCTTACTGAAGCCCTACACGCCGACTATTTCAAGCCCATTCAGGCAGGAGACCTAGACCATGGAGACAGACAAGCGGTTCAAGCTTTAATCTCCAATTCCAAATCGAAACTTTGGCCAGAGAATTTTGCACTAAACGAAGCCATGTCGCCGCATGCAGCAGCTGAGTTGGACAAAATCAAGATATCGGCAAAAGACATCGTGCTTCCAGAAACAGACAATCATTTAATTGTAGAAGGAGCCGGAGGACTGATGGTCCCTATCAACTATACAGAGACCTATCTTGACATTATGAAAAGGGTAGGCTTGGAAGTAATTGTAGTGTCCAAAAATTACCTAGGAAGTATCAATCACACGCTAATGACCATTCGCCTTCTTCAACAAGCGAATGTTCCTATCAAGGGAATCATCTTCAATGGCCCCATCCAGACGAGCTCTGAAAAGGTAATATTAGAAATGACAGGTGTAGACTATTTAGGTAGAGTTTTAGAAGAAGAACAAATAGACAGCATCGTGATTAGTCAGTATGCTGAATTTTTCAAAAAGGTTTTATAATTAGCCCATTTATGGATCAGAACATCTATATAAAATCTTTTGCCTCCATCTCATCGTTGGGTGCGTCTAGGACTACTGTGGCAAACAGTTATACTAAAAATGCCACCAAAATTGCAGCTGCCGAAATTGGCAATAAGCAGCAATTGATAGCCCGCTTAGACAATGAATCCAATGAGGCCTTGGATCAATTCATCAAACAAAATCCAAATTATACGGACTTAGATAGAAGTGTTCAGTTGGCACTCTTCGCAGCTGCGCATTTGGATCTACATGATATAGACAGTCGATGTGGAGTAAATATCAGCTCCTCTAGAGGTGCCACGGAATTGACAGAAAAGTTTTTGCGCGAATTCGATCAAGCACAAAATCTATCTCCACTGGCATCCCCCACCACAACCTTAGGAAATATCTCCTCGTGGATATCCCAACATTTACAATTGGATGGTATTGCTATGAGCCATAGCATTACCTGCAGCTCGGCACTTCATTCTTTTGCCAATGGGATTGCTTGGTTGAAATCTGGAATGGCAGATCAGTTTATTGTGGGTGGCTCTGAAGCTCCACTAACGCCTTTCACATTAGCACAAATGAATAGCTTGAAAATCTATTCAGATGCAATGGATTCGGAATACCCATCCAATCCACTATTCCATGCGCCAAAGAGAAACCAAATGGTTTTGGGAGAAGGAGCCAGCTTATTCCTTTTGGATACAAATAAAGAAGGGGCCTTGGCCAAAATAGACAGCATAGGCTACGCGACTGAAAAAATTAGCCATGCTGCTTCTTTAAGTCCCGATGCAGATTGCCTATACAAATCCATGAAGATGGCTTTGGAAAATTCTTCTGCTGATTCTGTGGATATGATTATCATGCATGCCCCTGGTACTATTCTAGGCGATAAGGCAGAAATGAATGCCATCAACAAGCTGTTTGGCGAACAGAAACCCTATCTATATTCTAATAAATACATGTGTGGACATACCTTTGGTGCTTCTGGCGCTATAAGCGTAGAAGCTGCCCTCTTGGAACTACTTCAAGATGTTTCCTTAGCGATTCCATATCAAACAAGCATACAACAAGACAAACCGAAAAGTATACGAAAGATCATGATCAATGCGGTAGGATTTGGAGCCAATGCGGTTTCCCTAATTATTCATGATAATTAACATACTTATATATCGGCGATGCCTTATATTTGTTGAGTTAAAATTCAGACTAAATTAAGATGTAACAACGAATAAATTCATTATTTTTGAATTGCTCGTTGTTATTATTTTACACAAAATATAAAACTAGCGACCATGGTTAGACATAACTGGACGAAAGAAGAAATACTAGAGATTTACAACAAGCCTTTACTAGAACTTGTTTTTGAAGCGGCACAAGTACACAGACAGCACAACAACCCGTCTGAAGTACAGGTAAGCACATTGCTTTCTATCAAAACTGGTGGATGTCCTGAAGATTGTGGGTATTGCCCGCAAGCGGCTAGATACCATACCGACATTGAAGGCAACGACTTGATGAGTGTAAATCAAGTTAAAGCTCAAGCCCTTCGCGCAAAGGAAAGTGGTACTTCTAGAGTATGTATGGGTGCAGCCTGGAGAAATGTTAAGGAAGGGCCAGAATTCGAGCAAGTTCTTGAGATGGTTCGTACACTTAACAAAATTGATGTTGAAGTTTGCTGTACACTAGGTATGCTGACAGAAAGCCAAGCTAAAAGATTAGCAAATGCCGGTCTATATGCTTACAACCACAATTTGGATACTTCTGAAGAATACTATAAAAAGGTAATCTCAACGCGTGGATATGAAGACCGTCTTAAGACTATCGACAATGTACGTAAAACGAATATTACTGTTTGTTCTGGTGGTATCATCGGAATGGGTGAAGAAGCAGAAGACAGAGCTGGAATGTTAGTTTCTCTTTCAACAATGATTCCTCAACCGGAATCTGTACCTATCAATTCATTGGTAGCTGTTGAAGGTACTCCAATGGAGGAACAAAAAGTAACTCCTATCTGGGACATGGTTCGTATGATCGCTACTACGCGTATTGTAATGCCAAAAACGCTTGTTCGCCTTTCAGCAGGTAGAACTGAAATGACCGATGAAGGTCAGGCTTTATGTTTTATGGCAGGAGCAGCATCTATCTTTGCTGGTGATAAATTGCTTACAACACCAAATCCGGATATCAACAAGGATATGGCGCTTTTCAAGACCTTAGGTCTTACACCAACGAAACCTTATAAGAAGGGGGATAAACCTGCCATCGTTGATGAAGAGGTAGCAAATTCTGAAAAAGCTGACTTGAAATGGTCGAGACCAGGACATAAAATTGATAAGAACATTGCTGCTACTGAGAAGGGAAAAGCAATGAGAAAAGAAAACGTATAAATACTATTCTATTATGAAAGCTAAACTACTTTTTATTCTTGCCATTGTAGGTATGACCTACGCCTCTGCCCAAATTGAATTTGGTTTAAAAGGGGGATTGATCGCTAATAATTTTAAGGTATTAGATTACGATAGTGAAATAGAATCTATGGAATCCGGAGACACCAAACTAGGTGGTCAAATAGGGATTTATACGAAGATAAAAATAGCTACTTTCTTTGTTCAGCCTGAATTTTTATTCACCCATACTTCAGGAGAAATCAGCCTTGCAGATGAAGGATTTGCTGGTGAGGTTCTTGAATTGGACTATACTAGAATTGAGGTACCGGTAATGGTAGGAATGGAAATCTTCAATTTCTTGAAATTGTATGCTGGACCAAACTTCGCCCTTAACCTGAACTCAGACATCAACTTCGAAGATACTTCTGAAGAGGTTGAAGATCGTTATAAAGATTCTACTATCGGATACCAAGTTGGTATTGGTGTAGAGTTTTCAAGACTACAAATTGACCTTCGTTTCGGAAGTAGCCTTCAGTCTATTACTGATGGTGTAGAAATTGATGGTACAACCTATGATTCTGATAACCGTAACGACGCTGTATACTTTGGTGTTGGACTTAAACTTTAAGTTACTCGCACCTAAGCGAAAGGAATACATTGCGCTACGCGCTAAATTTAAAGAAGATTTTTCCTTCGGGAATACTATAAAGGGGGCTATTAATTTAGCTCCTTTTTTTTTTTGCTACTGAGTGTAATTACAGAACATTCAGACCTACACTTCATTGCGGAGAAAAGTATAATAAGGAGGCGTTAACCTAGCAGCAATAAATTAAAAGGAGTGAGGAGTAATGAGTAAGGAATCAAACCGACTCCACTTTCGCTTTATCGGCCAGTGTACCTTTAAGCTTTAATATAGAAACAAAAAAAAGGCTAATCCGAATGGATTAGCCTTTTTTAATTTCTTTGCTTAGTCGCTTATGCTTCTTCAGTTGCAAAAGGAACAACAGATACATATGATCTATTATTTCTCTTTTTTCTGAATTCAACTACACCGTCACATAAAGCGAAAAGTGTATGATCCTTACCCATTCCAACGTTTTCACCTGGATTATGAGTAGTACCACGTTGTCTTACTATGATGTTTCCAGAAATAGCAGCTTGACCACCAAAAACCTTTACACCAAGACGTTTACTTTCCGATTCACGACCATTCTTGGAACTACCGACACCTTTCTTATGAGCCATGATCCTAAATTTTAATAGTTATTATTTAGCCTATCGACTCAATCTTGATAGATGTCAAGTACTGACGATGACCGTTCTTCGTTTTGTAACCTTTTCTTCGTTTCTTTTTGAAAACGATAACTTTATCACCTTTAAGGTGACTATCGATAGTAGCTGTTACTTTAGCTCCATCTATAACCGGGGCGCCAACGTTAATTTGCCCAT
>MAAC01018254.1_pt1 | contig 66324 bp, 53 predicted proteins | sample 1115981 | NCBI WGS metagenome assembly MAAC01 (sample SAMN04961126, study PRJNA320927) | seawater metagenome | isolation source: sample BD02T64 sea water enriched with oil for 64 days | place: USA:Gulf of Mexico | collected 2013-07-27 | reverse complement strand
AAAGGTGCTATACCAGTGACCACTACCTCTCAGCGTAAACCCCATGTGCTTGTTATCCTTGATGGCTGGGGCCATCGAGAAGCCACCGATAATAATGCCATCGCCCACGCTAACACGCCCTGCTGGGATGAGCTTTGGTCAACACGTCCACACACACTAATATCAGGCTCAGGCTTAGATGTTGGCCTACCCAACGGGCAAATGGGTAACTCAGAAGTTGGCCATATGAACTTAGGGGCTGGCCGTGTGGTATATCAAAATTTCACGTTAATCACCAAAGCGATCAAAACAGGTGAGTTTTTCGACAACACAGCGCTTTCAAACGCCGTTGATAAAGCAGTGAAAACAGACAAAGCGGTTCATATCATGGGCCTACTATCTCCAGGCGGCGTACACAGCCATGAAGACCACATTCAAGCCATGATTGAAATGGCCGCTAAACGTGGCGCCAAGCAAGTTTATGTCCATGCGTTTCTTGATGGTAGGGATACCCCTCCAAAATCTGCAAAAAACTCAATAGAAAAAATCGACCAACAACTACGCACTCTTAACATTGGCCGTATTGCTTCTATCGTAGGCCGCTATTATGCAATGGACAGAGATAATCGCTGGGAGCGAGTAGAAGCCGCATACAACATGCTGACATCAGGCTCAGCGGAATACTCTGCACCCTCGGCTATTGAAGGGTTAGAGCTGGCTTATGGCGGCAATTATACCGATGAGTTTATTAAACCTACACTGATAACGGCTGACAATGAAGCTTTGGTCACCGTTAAAGATGGCGACGCTGTTATCTTTATGAACTTCCGTGCCGACCGAGCTCGGGAGATCACTCGCAGTTTTGTTGATGCTGATTTTGATGGTTTTAAGCGTAAAACACATCCAGCAATATGTGACTTTGTCATGTTAACGGAGTATGCAGATAAAGCTTGATAACGTATTCGGGGAGTACTTAAGCAAACAAGATAAAACCCAGTGCCGTATCGCAGAAACCGAAAAATATGCCCACGTCACCTTCTTCTTCAGCGGCGGACGAGAAGCACTATTTGAAGGCGAAGATCGCACGTTAATCAGCTCCCCTGATGTCGCCACCTATGACCTTCAGCCAGAAATGAGCGCCCCTGAGGTTACTGACGCACTTGTTGACGCAATCAAGAGCGGGAAATATGACAATATCGTATGTAATTTTGCTAATGGCGATATGGTAGGTCACACCGGTATTATGTCAGCAGCGATAAAAGCCGTTGAGACACTCGACCAGTGCCTTGTGAAAGTGGTAACGGCGATTGAATCCGTTGATGGACATATGTTGATTACTGCAGACCACGGTAACTGTGAACAGATGCAAGATTCATCAACGGGGCAGCCACACACAGCACACACTTGTGAACTTGTCCCCCTTGTTTACGTTGGCAGCAACAACGTATCGTTACGACAAAAAGGAGGTACATTATCTGACGTAACACCCACGTTGCTAGCCCTAATGGAACTACCACAGCCAAAAGAAATGACCGGACAATCGTTAATTTAAGGAGCGACTCATTAAAACCTCACTCACCACATTACTCGTCATATTATGTCTGCTGCCTTTTCCTGGGGCACAAGCAAGTGATGTGGTGGATGAAAAGCTCACCCAAAGAGAGCTATCTCAAGTTAAGAAACAAATAACAGTTCTCAAGAGCGTCATTAAAAACACACAAGGCAGACGCAGCAAGACAGAAACCAACCTAAGAAAAGCGGAACTTGAGATAAGTAAAACGCAGAAGAACCTTAGGAACGTCAATAACAACCTTAAAGCTTCTAAAAAAAGCATAACACTACTACGTAAAGAACAAAGAACACTCAATGCAGCAAAAAACCGTCAAACCAAAGCCCTATTATCCGATATTACTGCCGCCTACCAAACCGGTCGCCAAGAATATTTAAAACTGCTACTCAACCAACAGAACCCCGAAAAACTCGCTCGATCATTGAAGTATTATGACTATTTTCACCAAGCAAGGCTTGGGCGTATTGAGAGTTTTAACGGCACCTTGTCCCAAATAACGACTAACAAATCAACCATATCAACAGAACTAAATAAGCTCGAACAATTTAAGAAACAATTAGAAATCGACAGAGCGCTGCTCATCAAAGCCCAAGATCGCCGTAAACGTGTCATCGCTAAGTTAAGTAAATCCCTAGAATCCAAAGGTGCCAAGTTAAAACACTTCACAACCAGTGAAGCTGAACTTCAAACACTACTTGATGCAGTGCAAGAAACGCTGGCAGATTTACCCGCAAACATTAATAGCACGCCTTTTGCAAACCGCAAAGGAAAGCTAATCTGGCCCATCAAAGGCCGAGTTTCTAAACGTTTTGGCAAGCGCCGAGCCCAAGGAAAGCTGCGTTGGAATGGCGTCATCATTAACGCTCGTACAGGCACAGCTATCACCGCGGTTCACCGCGGGAGAGTAGTATTTTCTGATTGGTTACGAGGCTTTGGATTGCTTACTATCCTAGACCATGGTGATGGTTACTTATCTCTCTACGGCCATAATGAAGTTCTCAACAAGGAACCGGGGGACTGGGTTGAGAACGGCGAAATCATTGCCTACAGCGGTAGAAGCACAGAACAAAGCATCTCCGGGTTATATTTTGAACTACGGCATCAAGGAAAACCTATCAACCCATCAAAATGGTGTAGAACTTAGCCATTAGGAAACCTTATTTAGACTCTATTGTCTCAATTAGGGCCGTAACACCTTGAGATCTTTCGATTTTGTCAGAAAATGATGTTATTCCCCCCCAAATACAAGCTAACCTTAATAGATGCTCGCATAAAAAGAAGCCCACGAGGCGATACAGGAATATTGGATGAACGTAACAAGCAAGGTAATACGACAACCTCAGTGGCGCACAGCTAGTCTTAAGCCATTACTTCGTCCCTTATTACTAACATCTCTATTGTTGAGTCTTAGTGTCACTACCTGGGCTGAAGATACCCATCAAGAGAACGTCACAGACTCACCGCAAGAAGAAACCTCCTCAAAGGCAAGCGATACCAAAGCCCCTTTACCCCTCACTGAACTGCGAACCTTCACAGAAGTTTTTGATATTATTAAGAAAGCTTATGTAGAAGACACCGATGATAAAGACCTGCTAGAGAATGCCATCCAAGGTATGTTAACTGCTCTTGATCCTCATTCCGCTTACCTAAAACCCGAGGCTTACGAAGACTTACAAGTTAACACCACCGGTGAATTTGGCGGTTTAGGCATTGAAGTGGGTATGGAAAACGGTTTTGTTAAAGTCATCACACCAATTGACGGTACTCCAGCCGAAGAAGCCGGTGTGCTCGCTGGCGATCTCATTATCAAACTTGATAGTACTCCAGTAAAAGGTTTGTCGCTGGGGGATGCCGTCAAACTTATGCGCGGCAAAGCGGGTTCAGATATTGTATTAACCATTGTTCGCGAAGGCGCTGACCGTACCTTAGAAATCACCGTAACACGCGCCGTTATCAAAGCCCGCAGTGTTCGCAACAAGTTACTTGCACCAAACTATGGCTATATCCGGCTTAGCCAATTTCAAGTACCGTCAGGTGCCAACGTCAGGAAATCATTAGACTCTCTGATTGAAGAAAACAGTGACACTCAGCTGAATGGTCTGGTGCTAGATTTACGTAACAATCCCGGCGGTGTATTACAAGCCTCTGCTGAAGTCTCTGACGTATTCCTAAATGGTGGTCTTGTGGTCTACACCAAGGGGCGTTTATCCGATTCTGAGATGGAATTAAGGGCAACTCCAGGAGATGCGCTTAATGGCGCGCCCATGGTTGTACTGATTAACGGTGGGTCAGCGTCTGCAAGTGAGATTGTTGCTGGAGCACTTCAAGATCATAAACGCGCTGTTATTATGGGCACTCAATCCTTCGGCAAAGGTTCTGTGCAAACCGTACGCCCGCTACCGAACAATAGAGCCATCAAACTCACCACCGCACGTTACTTCACGCCAAACGGCCGCTCAATCCAAGCACAGGGTATTACTCCTGACATTGTGGTGGAAAATGCCAAACTCACCAAAGTGAGTGGTTACAATTACATCAAAGAGGCTGACCTAAGCGGTCACCTCGAAAACCCTGCTGAAGGTAACACTTCAAACGTAAAGGGGTCACAAAACATACAAAAAACCTTACAAGAGAGAGACTACCAGCTCTACGAGGCGTTAAACTTACTGAAAGCACTGAATGTCGTTGGGAAATATTCCAGCAATAACATCGAGGAAGCCGAACCTGAGAACCTAGACTAAAGTACATTGCTCAGTATTCGCCCTGCTATAACCCAAGTAGAAACCAAGGCAAAAACAATGAACCATCCCGCAGTATGGGATTTCGTAGTAACACAAAAGATTCGCCCCTTCAGTAAACCAGCTCAACAAATGGTTTACTGTTCCAGTGTTTGCCTTTTAATTGCATACATTTTCTCCATTACAAGCATCATCTTTTCCCCTCATGCTTCAGCTGAAACTCAAATAAGTGCATCATCACAAACGAACGTCAAAATAGCTCAGATTGCCATCATTATTGATGATATTGGTTACAACCGCCCTGCTGGAGAACGCATTATCAACGTACCCAACGCCCTGACTTATGCTGTTATCCCCTTTACTCCGTTCGCAAAAAAACTCGCCACACTTGCCCACACAAACAATAAAGAAGTTCTTTTACACCTCCCAATGGAAGCAACCGTTCGAAAGCAACTCGACGCCGGGGGGCTTACCGTCCACCAAAGCAAATACGAACTAAAAGACCTGGTAAATAATTCACTCACCGCCGTGCCATACGTGACAGGCTTTAACAACCACATGGGAAGCCTGCTCACAACCGATAGAAAAGCGATGGAATGGATCATGGAAGAAGCATCCTCACAGCAACTTTTCTTTGTAGATAGCGTAACCAACGCCGCCTCAATTGCAGGAAAAGTCGCCTCAGAGCACGGAATCCCTAACCTTCGCAGAGATGTCTTTTTAGACAACCAGCCATCAGAAGACAAAATACATCGAGCATTTCAGCAGCTACTCTCTAAAGCAAAAAGGAACGGGTATGCCATCGGAATTGCACACCCTCATCCAGAAACCATCAAATACCTGTCCTCTCACCTTGATAACCTACAAGAAAAAGGGGTTGAACTCGTAAGCGTATCCAAGCTAGTACACGCCCACTGGGTGTCAAACCCCACTTTTTCTAATGACAATTTACTGCATTTAGTGGCATCACTACCGACTCCTCTACATACTCGCTTTCGCTTTGAGCAATAAGACCTATACTTTATCTGCAACCCACAGGTAAACACAACGGCAAAACACCCCCATACAAATACAAAGACTTACATATAGACGCGTAACAATACATTATGTTACGCAATAGGGAACGTTATTCCCACCACCTATAGAGTACTCAACAGTTATGCTATTTGGGTCTTTTTTGCCAAAAACCCAAACGTGATAGAGTTCACATTCTTTATCACATAAGAAGAAGTGAATTAGGTTGTTGAAAGGTGGAAACATGGTTGGCAGCACGGCGAATATGCGACAAAAAAGTATGAGTGACAATAATCTGCAAATATTGATCAGTGAAATCCCAACACTTTTCAGCAACAGTTTCAGACAACAAGCAGGCGTGATTTCTGAGATAGCAGAGAAGACTGAAAACTATGTCGATCAAAATGCCTATAAATCTGTCATTCAAGAAATAAAAGACCACCAACACACCATTTTGCAACATTTCAGCACCTCTTTTTCCAAAGCGCTTACCCAATCTGAGAAACTCTCATCTCTTAAAATGGAGCAGGCGTTAAACTTTCATACCGATAATTTGAGCCTTGTTACTGACGGTGAGTTGGAATACCAGCTAAAACTCGAAGGTAGCTTTTCCATTTCTCAACACAATTTTGAGCACTGTTTATTAGCCTCAGGCTGGAAAACCCTGCCAGCAGACAATAATGATGAAGTAACAGAAGGTGTACTGAATTGTATTCGTCCCGGTTTTTTGGCGCTGCTATTGCAAAACAGCTTGGATGAGTTTTTTGAAGACAAACAAGTTGCACGTATCACTTATCGATTTATTGGCGCTTACTTTTTTGGTTTACTCACCCCGTTTTACGATGAATTTATTGCACCATTAGAACAAACTGTCGACGCCCTAATTGCAAAGAAAAAAGCCGAAGAAGCTGCGTTAAACCATATACCAACCCCTACCGTTGAAGAAATCCCAGCAGGGCAGCCAACCAGCGCGCACCCAAATGCCAACATGGGAAGTAATGTTGATGTTAGTGGACTGATAAAAAACTGGGATGTGCCAGCTAACCTTACCAATAGCAGTAGTGATTTTTCTGGTTTCTCCGATATCGATTTTAGCCAATTAAGCCCAGACACCCAGGTACAAACCGCTAGCACCGGTGATATCGCCAAATTATTACGGACACTATCAGAACAAGCGCGCATTGACTCAGACAATGAGGTAATGGATGTACGCGGCGTCCTCAAAGAATCGTTAAAAAGCCTCACCGGCGAGGGTATCCTTACTGTTATCGATAAAGTGAGTGAAAACATACTCAACCTAGTAAGCCATTTATTTGAAGACCTGAATCACAATGGTGGCCTGATTGACGAAGTCTTTTGCCAAGTTTCTCGCATCCAAGCATCCGTTATGCAAGTTGCATTAACCGACAGTAAAATGTTTCAATCCGCCGATCACCCCGTTCGACAATATATTAATACCCTAGGAAAACTGGGAGTGCGTGTCTCTGACTCTGCGGAAGAGGGTTACTACGAATTAAGGGACTCTGTCTCTTCATTGCTACAAGAATTTAGCGGTGACATCAGTATTTTCGAGGAACATAGCAATCAATTACAAAAATACATAGAGGACTCCATCTACTCCATAAAATGGTCTGATGGTAGTTACGATAACGCTGAATACAGCAAAGCCATTAAAAACTCTGCTATTCAAGAGTTCTTAGAGTCCCAACAAACGCTGCTTAATAATGAACTTAATTTTCACAAACTATTAAAAATGGTTTGGGGAGCGATTCTTGCCAAAATTTTAGTTCGCAAGGGTGAAGGTAGCGAAGAGTGGAACACCGCAACCGAAATATACAGCTCTACCCTCTGGAGCACACAAGTTAATGCTGATGATGTTGGCAAACGAGAAATATTACGTCGCCTACCAAAAATCATTCAAGGTACACGGGGCCTATTTGATCACTACGGCCTTAACACCGAAATTCGTGATGCCCTGCAAGAGCAAATGATTCAAATGCATTTGCAGATTATTCGCGGCATTGACGGCAAAGATGTAGAAGAAGACTGCAATGATTCCTTGGATGTATTCTTGTGCTTAAAAGGCAGAATCCTTGAAGAAACCGCATCAGAACACAGTGCAGAGTTTGATGCTGTAGAGCTGGATACGCCAGCAGAGGTCATTGACCCTGCAGCAGGCTTATTTTCTCGTTTTGACTCTATTAGTGCCTTTGATATTGATAGCGATGATGAAGACGTTGATTGGGATAGCGTTAACTCCTCAGACAGCTCTCTTAAGTCTGACATTAAAGACAACAACAGCCTAAGCAGCATGGAAGAGCTGGATGTTATTTTCAAACAACTTAACCGCCTCCCTCTTGATACTATCTTTGAAATCACGTCTAAGGATCCTGAAAATGGCGAGTCAGAAGAAGGGGGCGACTCAAAACGTTACCGCCTGAACGACAAATCTATTGTATTAGGTAAATACAGTTTTAAATGCGTTGAAACCAGCGAGCCTCTTGAGATGGACAAAGCAACATTAGCCTTGCATATATTACGAGGCGAGGCGAAAAGAATTGAAGAAGGGAACATATTTGATTCAGCGCTAGAATCCGTTGTATCTCAAATGCAAATACACTAAAAAAACAGGCAGAGAGCCTCAAAGTCCTCTGCTTGTTTTTAATTTCTAACAACGCTACAAACGCATTTCAATTCCCTGAGCAGCCATAAACTCTTTAGCTTCTTGTACCGTATACTCTGCAAAGTGAAAAATACTTGCCGCTAACACCGCGTCGGCTTTACCTTTTGTCACCCCATCAGCAAGATGCTGTAAGTTACCCACACCACCTGAGGCAATAATAGGCACATGCACAGCTTCACTAATGGCGGATGTCACATCAAGGTCAAATCCATTTTTAGTACCATCACGATCCATACTGGTTAACAATATTTCTCCCGCACCGTAGTCAACCATCTTCTTCGCCCACTCAACAGCATCTATACCCGTAGGCTTACGACCACCGTGGGTAAAAATTTCCCAACGAGGAGGCTGGCCGGGCAAACTAACACTCTTGGCATCAATTGCCACAACAATACATTGAGAACCAAATTTAGCTGCGGCCTCTCCAACAAACTCTGGATTAAATACAGCAGCAGAATTAATGGCAATTTTATCCGCACCCGCATTTAGCATACGACGGATATCGTCTAGCTCTCGAATACCCCCGCCAACCGTTAAGGGGATGAAAACTTCCGATGCCATTTTTTCTACGGTTTTAACCGTTGTCGCTCGCCCTTCATGAGTTGCCGTAATATCGAGAAAGGTAATCTCATCTGCACCTTGCTCATCATAACGACGAGCAATCTCTACAGGGTCACCTGCATCACGGATATCAACAAACTGCACGCCTTTTACAACGCGACCATTATCAACATCCAAACAAGGGATAATTCGTTTTGCTAAACCCATTCTTTTAAACCTTTCTGCTGACCTAGCTTTGACCATTCCAGCGCATAAAATTACCTAACAGCGCCAACCCAGCATGCTGACTTTTCTCAGGGTGGAATTGCACTGCAAACACATTGTCTTGAGCAATCACAGAGGTAAACGGGAAACCGTATTCCGTCTGCCCAGCGATAAGTTTTTCATTTGCCACAGAAACATAGTAACTATGCACAAAATAAAAGCGCTCATTATCCTCAATATTCTGCCAAAGAGGATGGCCCGTCTGCACTTGAGACACCTGATTCCAGCCCATGTGAGGCACTTTTAAAACACTACCGTCCGTATCTTTTAGCCGCTCTCCAAAAAACTTCACGTTACCAGAGAATAAATCCAAACAAGGCACACCCGCATTCTCTTCACTGCGAGTCATCATACTTTGCAGACCAACGCAGATGGCTAAAAACGGTTTGCTTTTAATGGCCTCATTTACCACCTGGTCAAGGCCCAGACGCCGAATCTCACCCATACAGTCACGAATGGCCCCTACACCTGGGAAAACCACCCGGTCCGCCGATAAGATTTTCTCTGGGTCTGCCGTGACAATAACCTGAGCATCAGGTGCCACATGCTCCAATGCCTTGGCAGCCGAATGCAAATTCCCCATACCATAATCAATAACTGCAACGGTGCTCTTAGCGTTATGAACTGCATTCCCACTCATAACTACAGAACACCCTTAGTTGAAGGCATACCACCATCCAAACGTTGATCTACTGCCACCGCAGCACGTAAGGCACGACCAAAGGCTTTAAATATGGTCTCTGCTTGATGGTGAGCATTATGGCCTTTCAAATTATCAATATGCAGGGTCATCAATGCGTGGTTAGTAAGCCCATGAAAGAACTCATAAAACAATTCTGTATCAAACCCACCAATACTGGCACGAGTAAACTTCACATCCATACACAACCCCGGACGCCCAGAGAGATCAAGCACGACCCGTGACAATGCCTCGTCCAATGGCACATAAGCATGACCATAACGACTAATACCTTTCTTATCCCCTATCGCTTTGGCTAACGCCTGCCCAAAGGTAATCCCGATATCTTCCGCTGTATGGTGAGCATCGATATGCAAATCACCTACGGCATGGATATCCAAATCAATCAAACCATGACGTGCGATTTGATCCATCATATGCTCAAGGAAAGGCAACCCAGTATCAAACTGGCTTTTACCGGTGCCATCAAGGTTCACCGATACTTTAATCTGTGTTTCCAGGGTATTTCTCTCTACCTGGGCTGTACGCTCAGCCATACGGCTCTCCATGGACAATAAAAAGGGGGATTATATACGTTTCGTCCGCAGGTTTCGAACCTCAAACGAAGAGTGATAACAAAAAAACACCGAACACACACCTTTCAGAAAACCCCAGGCAACCTGCCTAGTTTGATTATGCGTTAGACTTTGACGATGACTGCAGCCTTTCCATCCAAACCGTAAGGGTTGCCTTCAGCTTATCCATTCGCAACGGTTTCGCAATATAATCATCCATGCCTGCATCAAAACACTTCTCTTTATCCCCTTCCATTGCATTTGCTGTTATCGCAATGATGGGTAGCACTTCATCCGCAAAACGCTTTCGAATCTCCCTAGTAGCCTCATAGCCATCCATAACAGGCATCTGACAATCCATAAAAATCATGCCATAAGCATTTTTGGCTACGGCCTCTACTGCTTGCTTACCGTCTTCTGCAACATCTGTTTGGAAACCCAACTTTTTCAAAAACCCGCAAGCTACCTTACGATTTACCGGGTTATCATCAACGACTAACACCCGCTGAAACCCATCACCTAATAACGGCCCAGGCTCACCTTTCACAACCTGACTTGCGACAGCTTTTTTTGCAGAAGAAACCAGCTTCGTGTCCAAAGGTACTTGTTGCTTCCCTATCGAGTCATCGATACGCCCATCAAGCATCAAATTCGATAGCGACTCCTGAGGAAAAGGCACATACAAATGAGGCAAAGGCCGCTGACCATAACGTTCATTCGGGAGTCTGAGCTGAATAACCTGAACGCTATCGTTTTCACTCAGATAAGGGTTCATCCGTTCCCAAAATCGATCACTCATCTCTTGGGCAATAAAAATCCACCGATAACTATCTGCCCGAAGGATTTCATCCAGTTTTCTAACAACTCTAGATTCTTTAGGCTCCCAATGGAATCCGACACCCCACTGCTGACAAGCAATCTGTAACACCATCTTTGTCGCGGGCAAATCACCAATCAATAACGCAGAGCTGCTAGGACAACTATCCTGAAAACGGTGCCGTAATTCAGAAATCTGAGGCCCTTTTTCACCCACTTCTTCAACACCTAATTCAATGTAGAACGATGAGCCAACCCCTTTAATGGACTTAACACCAACACTTCCACCCATCGCCTCAATAAGGCGCTGACACAGTGCCAAACCTAATCCAGAGCCCTCAAAACGCCTTGTTGTAGAGACATCCTCTTGAGTGAACGGCTTAAATATCTCATCCTGCCCTTCTTTGGAGATCCCTACCCCAGTATCTTTTATTTCTACATACAAACGCCCTTGTGCCAGCATTTCTGCCCACAATAAAACGGAACCATGGCTGGTAAATTTAACGGCATTGGAGAGCAATGCTAGCAACACTTGTCGTAACTTAACGGCATCAGCAAGAATATAACGAGGTAAATTAGCCTCTTGTATTACCCCCACATCCAAGCCTTTTTTATAGGCATCAGGAGCAACCAAGGCAACCACGTCATGGAATAACTGCTGGATATCTACTTGGCTATAGTTGAATTCCATTTCTCCGGATTCAAGCTTAGTGAAATCCATTACATCATCAACCAAGGCAACTAGATTCTTACCAGACTGGCAGGCCATATCAAGCTTCGACTGCTCATCGGCACCCAACCCTGCATCTTTAAGCATATCCAGCATACCCAACATGCCATTCATCGGGGTGCGAATTTCATGGCTAACGATGGCCAAAAAGCGAGATTTACTCTCTGCTGTTTTCACCGCTAAATCACGGGCTTCCTTCATCTCTTCAGATGCCTTAACAATATCTGAAATATCCACCATAACACCACGCAGACCGACAACCTCAAGCCCTTCGATTGCTACAGAGACAAACGCTTTTAACCACACCCAGTGCCCGTCAGCATGTTTTGCTTTAAATTCAACGAACGTATCTTGTGCATTTTCAACAGCCATTCGAAAGCTAGCTTTCACTTCAACAAGGTGATCCGTGTGAACCCAACTTTCCCAATTAGTCATGGTGTCTCGCATTGTTTGAGCGCTATACCCCAACACATGGCCAACCTGCCCACTAACGCCAATGATTCGAATAGGACTTACTTCCGCCTCCCAAACCACACAATCTACTGAGTCGATAAGGCTCTTAAAGCGCTCCTTGGCTTCGCTGAGGTCATCCATATACCCTTTAATGTCAACTCGCATTTCATCCAATGCACCAGCCAACTGCCCTATCTCGTCGGACGTCTGAATATCAATCTCTTGGCTTAAGTTCCCTTTTGCCAAGTCTTGCTAAACCAACAATGGAAATTGCGGTAATCAACGCAATTAACAGCGCCCGCTCCCGTATCGAGGCCACGGCTTCAAGTGCATCTTCCGCATCTCGAACCAGCAATAAACTCCAGCCAGTAACCGCAAGATTATCAAAAGATTGCGCTGGAGTGTTCACCACCAACAAACGCTGCTCACCCTTACGAATATAACGCTGATCTGGCACATTCAATAGTTGTTGCAACACATAGGGATCTTCAGCCGCCCACCAGCGCTTACCAAAAACTCGCAACATATCACTATCAGCAGTACTGCCATCATCTTCAAGTAAAATAAAACCAGGGGCCGCGATAATATAACCATCACGATCAATCAAAATCGCATAACCCTTTGCACTCTGCCCTTCGCTGACCACCTCAATTGAATTTACGGTAGTGAGCAACTCAGTCCAACTGAAGCTGGCATTTAATACCCCAACAACATCTTCATCAGAATATTCTTTGAAGATTGGGATACTTATTGATACGCCATAACCGCCAATATAGGGATCTAATCGTAGCTCACCCATTCGTGGTGCACGTTGGCGCATAGTTTCGACAAACCAAGGGGCGTTGGCGACATCAACACCTAACAGGTCTTGGTCACCCGCAGCAACGATGCTGCCATCAATATCAGAAACAACAAGATTGCTATAAATACCATAAGAGCGCTGGTAATCCTCCAGCATCGCGCTAACCGTTCCCTCGGGATCCCCTTTAGCGACCTCTTGCATGATCTCAAGCTCGGCCCAGGAGTGGATATTTTCCTTACTAAATGCAAACGTCCTATCAATTTGGGACATTGCAAGGTTAGAACCCGCCTGCAACCGCTCACCTACCTGACTAATAACCACATCCCTGGCCTGATAGTAGGACAATAACCCGAACACAAGTAGAGGTACCAGTGACACCAAAAGCATCACCAGCATAAATTTACCTTGAATAGTTGGCGTTATAAAGCTCGCCCAAGTTATACGTTTCATAACAATTTCAATCAGTTAGACGTCATTCTAACCAAACACCCCCATATAGACGAGATCATTCGCATTCAAACAGTATAGTTGAATCTCTCAAAGCGCCAGGGCCAAAAAGGCCATTCGAAATGGCCCTGTTTCATCCCTACAAGTAGCTGGTACACTGCATGGCCTGATTCTCACTCAGCCCAATCGATTGAGCAACCTATTAGCCAAGAATAATCACAGAGTTGTAACCAGATCACATGTCACAGAACGACAACCCTACGCTGCCCAAAGACCACATCGCTTTATCATTCGCCCAACGTGTACTGCATTGGTTTGATGACCACGGCCGCAAGAACCTACCGTGGCAGCAAGATATCAATGCCTACCGGGTTTGGATTTCAGAAATCATGTTACAACAAACGCAGGTAACAACGGTTATCCCTTACTTTGAAACCTTCATGGAACACTTCCCCGATGTGCATGCATTAGCAAGTGCAGAGATCGACGAAGTACTGCACCTGTGGACAGGATTAGGCTACTACGCTCGTGCACGCAACTTGTACAAAGCCGCACAACAGGTTAGCACTAATCTTCAAGGTGAATTCCCCGCAACAGTTGAGGGTCTTGTTGAGCTGCCAGGTATAGGGCGCTCCACCGCGGCAGCGATTGTTTCTATTGCCTTTGAAAAACCCGCTACGATACTGGATGGCAACGTCAAGCGAGTACTCACCCGCCACCAATGCGTTGAGGGCTGGCCAGGCAGCACTCGTACTCAAAATACCCTTTGGGATCTTGCCGAAACGTACACCCCCAACAATCGCAGCCGAGACTACACACAGGTGATGATGGATCTTGGTGCTACATTGTGCACCCGCTCCAAACCTCAATGCACAATTTGCCCGGTCAGCGAGGACTGCCAAGCTTTCGCCAACAATTGCCAAACCGACTTTCCTCACAAAAAACCTAAAAAAGTGCTGCCAAAGAAACACATTCACATGTTAATTACGCTCAATAGTGAAGGCTGCATCTATTTAGAACAACGGCCAGACAACGGCATCTGGGGCGGTCTATACAGTTTTCCAGAGTGTACACCAACCACCGATAACCTGAATAATATGCTTGATGCCGCCCCTCCAACATTGCGCCAAGCGATTCATTCCGGCCCTAGCATTCAGGAAATTGAACAATGGTCTGAGTTTAAGCATACCTTTTCCCACTACCACTTAATGATAACTCCGGTTATCATTCGGCTAAACCATTCGCCACTTACTGTCTCGGACAGTGACCAGCACACCTGGTTTAACCCCAGCGCTCCCAGTAAGTTAGGGTTAGCGGCACCTGTAAAAAAACTATTAAGCAAATTAACATGAGGCAATTATGAGTCGTACCGTTCTTTGTCGAAAACATAAGCAAGATTTAGAAGGCCTAGAAAGAGCCCCCTACCCCGGCCCAAAAGGCGAAGCTATATTTGCCAACGTATCGAAACAAGCCTGGCAAGAGTGGTTGGCACATCAAACCATGATGATTAATGAAAAACGTCTGAATTTGATGGATCCAAGCACACAAACGTTTCTTTCTGAAGAATTCGAAAAATTCATGGATGGTGACGACTACGAGCGTCCCGAAGGCTATGTACCTGAAGAAAAATAAGTTTATGAAAGAAGGGGTTGACTCAAAGCCCAAGTAAAGGTTTAATACGCGCCTTCTTAGCCCGGTTAGCTCAGTCGGTAGAGCAGAGGATTGAAAATCCTCGTGTCCTTGGTTCGATTCCGAGACCGGGCACCATATTTTTTACAATTAAAACAGCAACTTACGTCGAAAAACGTTTTGCTGTTTTTTTTGGTCTGGTGAAAAGCGTCCACAATGTGTCCGCCCAAAGTGCCATATCGCGCTGTTACGCGCCACACGAACAACCCTAACCCTTTGATAATAAACATAATTTTTTAATAACAGTAGGAGCGCCTCTGTTATTGAGGACTAAGATCCTCGTACCCTGTTCCACAATATAGTCATTTGTTAAGCCCAACAAATACTACTGAGCTTAACGTTCTCGACAAGACCTATAAGCCTTAGCCAACCCCTTTCTTATTTCTGTTATTTGAAAAAGGTCGGGCAAGGGTCAGATACATTAATACTATTGACCTAAGTCCCAACAAACATTAACGTCCGAGCCAATTTTTATAACTAAGGAGAGTAATCGTGAAGTTAAGAACTATTTGTTTGTCGGTAATGTTTATATTTTTAACCGGCTGTGTGGCCATGCAACCTGTAAAATGGAAAGATACCCGTGCGGTCAACACTATCAAGATATCAACACTAGAAATCGAAACATTAGTCGATGTTCCTGAGCATGAATTAGAATTCATGAGAACTGATATAAAAAACCGACTATCGCATGCACAGTTTTGGAGTGAAGAACCATCCGAATATACTTTGAAAGTAACCATTGATACCTATGAAGAAGGTAGTGCCTTTGCAAGAGCTATTTTAATTGGCTTGGGCCAAATGCACCTTAACGGATCTGTGGAACTTTTAGCTGGCGATCCACCAAAGGTTGTAAAATCCGGTTATTTTGAGAAAAATTATGTCGCAGGAGGCATAGCAGGAGCCACCGCAACAATGCATAAAGATGTCGTAACCAAACTTGGCAGCGCAATAATTGAGGCTTTAAAACACCCAAGCAAGAATGAGTCATAAGAAATCGAACTTTGCCTTAATCAAGCACTGGCGGTTTCGTACCTCTAGTGCTTCCCTGTTAGTGGGTATAGAACAATACGCCCTGAGGTGTCCACAATGCGTCCACCGCAAGGTGTAATAATGGGTAGTAGCGTGTAAAGCCCCCCCTCCCAACCTATTGAAATAATAGGCAATTTGTTACCAATGACCGATACACGATCAACACCCACATCAGGTTCATCATTTTCATTGATCGTGGTTAGCCGACTATGGCCAACCACTTGGTTTCGTCCTCGTTAATCTCTGACTTTTCCATCGGGTCACTAATGGCAACAATTCTGGCGAACCCCGGCAAATGATAATTGCCCGACAACTCCCTATAAGCCAAGGACGTGGGTGTGCCTACAGAGGCCCAGCTACCTATGTCGTAGCTAGACCAAGTCTAAAGCTTTTTCATAATCGATAACTAAATACGGAATTGTATCCCCAACTCAAGTGCCGTTGATTCACTGTCAAGATAAGTAATTGAGGGGTTGTCATTGTCATATTCCGTTTCCCCTGTCGTGTAAACTACTTTCAAACCAATTGACTCAATTGGGAAGTAACTAACACCCAATGTTAGAGTACTAGTTGTGACTTCACCGATATCATCATCGTCAGCTATTCTTGCTCCTGATGCTACTGCTATACCTAGATTTTTAATGGGATAGTAGACAACACCAAACTCAACCTCACTACCTACGGTATCCTCATCGTCATCTACACTAAAAATCGCTACTGAGCCTATTACTGACAAATGCTGCCGACTGCCAAGATTCAGTACACTTTTATAATTTACGGAAACATCAGTTTCTACTTCATCGACACCCAGAGAATTTACCGCTTTTTCAGTACTTTCGGTTCGAGTATACCTACCCATAATTTGATGGCGCTTGCCAATATAAGAGCCAGCCCCAATCGACTTGACACTTTCATCGTATTTCCAGTTATCGTTGTCTTTACCCTTGGCTTCAGTTATGAAAGCTTCCAACGTAAAATATGAACCAAAAACACCACGCACCCCAAGCCCCTTGAGGTCGCTCGAATACTTATCGTCATTATCAGAACGTTTATTGCTGTAATCACTAGAAACAACAGAAATACTTGAGGACTTATTTAGAAAGGCAGCTTCTGCCCAAGGGCCCGTACTGGTATCGACATCATTGAAATGAAACGTACCAAAAAAAGCTGTACTGCTTGAATCATACTCAATATCAGTACCTGCTCCGATATTGTCAAACTCAGTAGTTCCTTCAATATCAGAGACCCCTGCTTCAAATTGATAGGCATGAGTGGTTGTGCTGAGCAAAACAGCTGATAATAACGCGGTAAATTTTCCAATGTTCATTATGCTTAATCCTTATATTAATACTGTCCAATTTTGAGGCGCGAGCATAACATAAAGGTACATATAATAGGCAGTTCTAGAGCCAGCCGGATGAAGCTCAGCATTGCTAAAAATGAGAAAACAACTCTGTAGAAGGGTTAAAATCTTAAAAGCCCGCCACACTAGAGCCCAATAAATCACAAAAAACCACGACACCCGACACCATCAGTAGGCAACATTATCTTTAAAATACAATGCGTTAGCAATTACTACCTATTACCTAGCATTAAGTGAATACGCTAAAAACCTTCGCACCCTTGGTTCAATTCCAAGACCTGACACCATTTTTGTCTCAATTTACTCTGCCAACGCCTTCTTAGACATTAAGACCTCAGACTTCACCAATGCCCTATTCGTTAGCGATGTCACAACGTTTCCTGACACTGTATCGTATGGTGGTACAAACAACTCGTTTTGAAAAAATGCTGAGTTATTGTCAATAAGCGGATTTCTATCCACCAACGTTGAAGCTGCCACCATAGACAAAGAATCAACAATACGACTCTGAACCTGTTTACCAATAAAGTAATTAGCAAAGATTTCAGCAGCCTCAAGCTTCTTACCCTGCAAACCCGCCACGAAGTTGATCGTATCAAGCCACACCATATTGCCTTCTTTAAATTCAATTAACTGCCAGTTCGCGCCCTTTTTGTTTTCCCTAACAATCTCAGGCCCCCAGCTACTCACAATATGTAACTTATCATTAAACACTGGGCCGCTATTCCATAAGTTCCCAGCGTTTCCGTACAACAAGGTAAGTTTCTTCAAAAAATCACCATTATCTGCCTTTAGCTGAATCAACTCTTCACGCTTGTCTTGCTCTACCAATTGATTGATATAAAAAGGAGATTTACCCATCGCCATAAGGGTAATACCGATGTTGTACCATTCTTGGCTGCGGTTAAAAGACACTTTCCCTTTCCATTGAGGCTTCCACAGATCTACTAACGACACTGGCAGCTCTTTTTGATCCACCACGTCACGGTTGGCATAAAAACCATAAGCACCTCCACCCCACGGAATATACAATTTATCACTGCCTTCCATACCAATAGGGATATCCGTTAATGTCGGTTCAAGTGCTTTATAGTTTGGTAACCGTAGTGATGTTGTATCAATCGGCTGTAGCAACCGTTGCATACGTTGATCTTTCATTTTTATAAAAAATAGCGTTAGAAATGCAACATCGACATGACCAGACCGAATGATATTAAACATCTGATCTGCATCATCCGCAAAGGTATCAATGACTTGCACATTTATGTCGTAGCCTTTTTCAGCTAACAACATATTTACATTGCCTATGTCAGCATCCGTAACATAACCATCCCACGTAAAAACCCGCAACGTCTGTGTCGCTTGAGCGAAGCTTACACAGCCCCCCCATAACATTACGCATAATAAAGCAGCAATCCGCCTGCTCAACATGTTCACCTCCAAACTAGGCAGCAACATAAAAAATAACTACATACACTTCTTCGTGTCACTTAGTATAGTTGCGATATTCTAAGCTAGCCTCATTACCTCTTGTTTTCGATACCTTTATTGAGGTTATTTCAACAAACGCTCTATGCTGTGAAAAATAGCCCTGGAATTGAAAATGCCTCGTATTATTGTTGTAGAAGACGACCCCGCCATCGGGGAAATGCTGACATACCATTTAAAAGACCTCAATTTTGACGTCCAGCTATTTAACGACGGCTTAGATGCCAAAAACTACCTTACATCCAACGATGACTTTGATCTGGTGATTCTTGACATCATGTTACCAGGATACAATGGTCTGGATTTATGTCGCGAACTTCGCCAACTTAAACCTGACCTTTTAATCATGATGCTTACCTCTCTTGATGGTGAAGCTGACAGAGTTATTGGGTTAGAACTCGGGGCAGATGACTATTTAACCAAACCATTTAGCGTACGTGAGTGCCAAGCTCGTGTAAAAGCATTACTAAGACGAGCTCAAAGAAATTCGCCTCCTCCCCCATCCAAACAAAACATACTGAGTTTTGATGGACTAGAAATCCGCATTGATCAACACGAAGTCTTACTTGACGGCAAGCTTATCGAACTCACCGCCCGTGAATTCAACTTGCTCACTCACCTTGCAGAGAATGCCGGCCAAGTATTTACTCGACACCAACTGCTCGATACCGTTTGGGGCTACAGCCACGAAGGATACGAACACACAGTCAACACCCACATCAACCGCTTACGCAAAAAACTCAAACGAACCGAGAAAACGGATTATGTACAAACCGTATGGGGTGTTGGTTATAAATTTGCGAAAACCAACTAAACATTACGAACACGAATTAAACAATGAAAATCACTCATAGCTTATACCGCCGCATATCCATTGTTTTACTGGCTGTCTTTCTTGTAATGGCAGGCCTTTTAGCTTGGCTATTCGAACAATCTAGTCGCTCGATCCAAGATGAAACATCACAACGCTTACATTTAAAGCTGGCAGAACATATTGTTCACGATCTATCTATTGATGAAGACGGTAGCTTTAACAAAGAGAGCATTAAAAAAGCCTTTCATATGATGATGGTATTAGGCCCATCCATTGAGCTATATGTTGTAGATACTCAAGGAAAATTATTAGCCTACGATGCTCCAGAAGAAAAAATCAAACTCCACCATATCAACGTTGCACCAATTAAACAATTTGCTCGCGGCGAGCCTGAGCTTCCTCTTTTAGGGGATGATCCTCGGTCTTCAACTCGAATGAAGATTTTTTCCGCTGCATCCATTCAACATAAAGGCAAGATGATTGGGTATTTATACATCATTATCGGTGGCGAGAATTACGACAGCATATCCACGGCACTACAGTTAAGTAAAGCCTGGCAAATCGGACTTTTTGGTATGGGAGCAGCATTGCTATTCCTACTAGCGGCGTCTCTTTTGTTATTTTATGCACTGACCAAACCGTTACGCGTATTAACGTTAGAAATTACGGCTTTTGAACAGTCAGGGTTCAAGCAGCTTCCTACAAACAATAAACAAACCAACTCTCAGGCTGCCATTAACCACAAGCCCGAACGTAGCATTAACAGCTCCGAGGTCTCTCAACTATCTTCATCATTTCACCACATGGCACAACAGATTGTGGAGTTAGTAGAACGGTTGGAAAAACTCGACAAGGTTCGTAAAGAGTTTTTAGCCTATGTTTCCCATGACTTGCGAACTCCGCTAACAGGAACAACCGCCTATTTGGAAACCTTGGCTTTAAAATTCGACTCCTTAGAGGATTCAGAAAAACTCGACTTTATCGCAAAATCACAAGCCAATTGTTTGCGCCTCGACAGTATGATCAATGAGCTTTTTGAATTAGCACGCCTGGATAACAATCAAGTTGCATTGAATGGCCAATCATTCTCCATCGAAGATTCACTGAGTGACTTATATGCAAGCTTAGAAGGTATCGCCCAGAAAAAACACATTCAACTCAACGTACAATGTGATTTAGAAAATGGCTCAGTCAATGGTGATATCGCCAAACTAGAACGCGTTATTCAAAACCTCGTTGAAAACGCAATTCATTACACACCCAACAACGGTACCGTCACGATATCAGCAAACCCCAGCCCTGCAAGCAACACGCCTACAACTACATCTACAAAAGACAGCATTCGTATTGCTATTTCGGATACAGGGCAAGGCATTAGCGAAGAAGATTTACCTTATATTTTTGAGCCTTATTACCGCTCAAAGAATGCGTTAGAACCTTATCAAAAAGGTACGGGATTAGGGTTAGCGATTTGCCAGCGCTTATTGGCGCTGCACGACATTCAACTCAATGTCGACAGCACATTAAATAAAGGCACTTGTTTTTACTTTGACATAACAGTGGAAACCGATACATAAAAGTAAAAAGCACATCGACAATCTCTAGCCTAACCCTTCCAACACTACCCGCGCACTCCTAACCTCTGCATACGCGAAATCAAGCGCAGCCATAACGGCTGCCTGCACTTGACGGGCTTCAACTTTCACCCCATCAAACTCAGCATCCATCGTTGCACAGGCATCATGAGCAACGGAACAGATATACCCTAGATCTGCTGCTGCCCTTGTTACAGCATCGATACACACATGTGTCATCGCTCCGGCAATCACTACATTTTTGACACCCCTTTCCTCTAACAGATCCGCAAGTGACGTGCCTTTAAAACTGTTTATCTGATGTTTTACAACAACAGGTTCACCCTGAGCAGGAGCCAATAAAGGGTGAATCAAAGCCCCCTCGGATCCTGCGGCGAAAAAAGCCGCTTCAGTATCCAGAAACTCGTGACGTACGTGGATGACAGGGAGACCACTTTCCCTAAATGCAGCAAGCAAACTCTCGCAATGCTTCGCCGCAGCGTCCATACCAACCAAAGGGCATTTTCCACCGTCAAAATAGTCATTTTGGATATCTATCAATAATAGTGCTGTTGTCATCATCTTCTCTCTTTTCGTTTATGTATGAGGCGTATGTATTGAGTGTGTGCATCGTTTCCACGTTCTACTGCTGCGAAAACAGGATCTATTATTACTGTGATCATCCTGCTACACTAAAGTCAAAACTGGCACATTTCGAGTCGATACTGACAAAATGAAAGATTCTTTCGTACATATAGGGATTATCAATTATCCCGGCGCAATGCAAACCGCCATCCATGGTTTTACTGAAATGTTCACCCTGGCAAATGGTATTGCCGCTGACGCGGGAGTTAATAAACGAATCCGCCTCACGCTGATTGATGTCGATCCATTACCCACACCGCATAAGCTACAAGTCTTGATTATCCCTCCAGTAATGGAGAAACAACAATATTTGGATGTAGACCCTTCCATCCGGCAATGGATTATCAAACAGCACGCCAAGGGCACAACGCTTTGCTCATCATGCGCAGGCACTTTTGTTATTGCATCAACCGGGTTACTTGATCAACGTCCAGCTACTACACACTGGGATCTCGCCCACCAATTCCATCAGTCGTTCCCAGACATACGTTTAGATATCGACAAACTTTTGGTTAACGATGGTGACATCATTACTGCAGGTGGATTAATGTCATGGATTGATTTGGGATTAGAATTAGTCGCACAATTTATTCAGCCTTCCGTCATGCGACACCTTGGTCAATACATGGTGGTAGACACAGGCCTGAGAGAACAGCGTTATTACCAACGCTTCAACCCAGTGTTAGATCATGGCGACAAAACCATTGTTAAAGCTCAACATTTTATTCATAAGCATTTTGATCAATCTATCTCTATAGAAAGCTTATGTTCATTATGCTGTTTAACTGAGCGTACATTTTTACGACACTTCGTAAAAGCGACCACATTAAAACCAACTCAGTATATTCAACAAATACGTATTAGAAAGGCGTGTGAACTGATTGAGTCAAGCACATCAACATTTGAAACGATCGCTGCCATTGTTGGATATGAAGATAGCAGCGCATTCAGAAAAACATTTGTTAAGATTATTGGATTAACCCCAAGGGAATTTAAGCAACGCTTTGTGTCTTAGCTGATCATTTTTCACCCACGAGTTTATACTTTGTTTATAAATTGTTTATGATTTCTATATAAGCGCGTTACTTTGGCGTGACATCTATTACGTATTCTATCTCTCGTAAGCTCATATTCTGCAAAACAACGTAACGATAAACGTAACGATAAACGCAAATCCAACGAGAGAACGATCATGAATATAAAAAAAACTGTCATCGCCACTATGCTTGGCTTATCCGCCGTTTCCGCTAACGTACAAGCAGAGCAATTCACCGTTCAAATAGAAAACCTGACAAATGGCATTTTTTTCACTCCGTTACTCGTTGCGGCTCACGACAGTTCAACCAAACTTTTCCAAACAGGCACCTCTGCAAACGCTTCTCTTGAGGCTATGGCAGAAGGTGGAGATATTAGCGGCCTAGTTGCCGACATTGCAGGCACGTCACCAACAACAGTTGAAAACCCTGCCGTTGGATTGCTAGCTCCTGGTGCCAACACAACAACATCAATGCTTGATACTGACGGTACCGCTAACAACTATTTATCCATTGTTGGCATGTTGCTTCCTACTAACGATGGTTTTGTTGGCCTTAACTCATGGGAAATCCCTAGCACGGCAGGCACCTACTCGTTCACCATTAATGGGTACGATGCCGGTACCGAAGCAAATGATGAATTAACTGCTAGCATCCCTGCTCCGATAGATTTTGGCACAGGAACCGGTGGCACAGGTGTCGCTACGAGCGACAGCAACACCAACGTTCATATTCACCGCGGATCAATTGGTGATGACAATAGCACTAGCGGCATCAGCGACTTGGACAACAGCGTACACCGCTGGCTCAACCCAATCGCCCGTATCACTGTTGTTGTTCAATAACCTTAACTGAATAGAGGAGTCATCATCATGTCATTGTTTACAATTGACTTTCAAACAGCCAAGGTTAAAGCCGCAATAGCTAGCGCCGCTATTGGTACCAGCATATTATTAACGGGTTGCGGCAGCAGTAGCTCTCATGACAGCACCGTAGATATGCGCACCTATGAGATCAACGTTAGTAATGTCACCCCCAATCAGCCTTTTTCACCTATTGCGGTAATACTGCATACCTCAGGCTATCAAGCTTGGGTTGACGGTGAAGCAGCATCAACTGCATTAGAGGTGCTAGCGGAAGGTGGAGATAATAGCAGTCTGCTATCAGATGCTAGCGACCATAGCGCTTACCTTGCTAGTGACTCAGGTGCAGGAGCTATTGGCCCGGGAAATTATGAAAGCATTCAACTTGAAGTAGACGCGCAAAACGGCGCAAGCCTCAGTGTTGTGACTATGCTGGTGAACACCAACGATGCATATACCGGCATCAACGCCACTTCTTTAGCAGATCTAGCATCAGGAGAAAGCGTCAGCTACCGAACACCTGTCTGGGATGCAGGAACAGAAAGTGATACTGAAGCAGCAGGAACTATTCCCGGCCCTGCAGACGTTGGCGGCGAAGGCTTTAACGCTGCACGCTCTGACAGCAGTGATCGAGTACACTTTCACAGTGGTGTTATTTCCAATCAAGATGGTTTAAGTGGATCCGTATTAACTGCCGATCACCGCTTTGACAATCCTGCAGCAGTTATCACCATTACCCGCCTTAATTAAAATATTCAATCAACAAAGAAACCAAAAAAGCCAACCATGATCATGATTGGCTTTTTTGGTTTCCTAGCGGCTTAATCCCTTAACTATCCAATTGCAACTTCCCTAGCTTATCTAAACACCCCGCCCAACCTGCTTCATGACTTTGCGCTACATCCATCGATGGGAATCCTCGCTGCTCGATACAAATATCTGTTCTGCCATTCGCGCCAACTTCAATAGTCACGGTTATTTGCGTCGTATAATGCCCGCCATCCCATGCCCAGGTTAACGCCAACTCTGACGGCTTGTTTAACACTGTATATTGTCCAAATGCCTTGTGGCGGCTTCCGTCAACATCCACCATTTCCAATTGCCACTGGCCCTCTGGGCGAGCATCAATGGTTGGTTCAGACACTCGCATCGTGCCTGGAGCCATCCAACGTTTAACCAGCGCAGGCTCCAACCATGCGCGATAGACATCCTCGACGCTTAGTGCAACACTTTTGTCTACCGCTATTGCCCAATCACTCGACATTACTCTACACCTTTTTCCCTAGTCCTATCCCGTAGCCTAGCCCGTACAATGTCCCGCACCATATATAGCGCCGCCAATGCTCGTGCTTCTGTAAAATCTTCTGCGCTAATCAACGCGCCCATATCTTCAAGAGAATGCTCAATCACCTCTAACGGCTCAGGCTCATCCCCTTTAAGACGTTTTTCATACAGATTTTCAGCCAACACTATATGAATAATATGACCCATATAGCCCGGTGACAATGTTAACTGTTTTAATTCGGTAAATTTGTGCGCACCATAACCCACCTCTTCCATTAACTCCCGGTTTGCTGCCTCAAACACCGTTTCACCCAAATCCATCGCGCCTTTGGGTAACGTTAACTGATAATTTTCCATGCCGCAGGAATACTCTCGAATCAGCAACACCGTTTTATCATCCTTTAAAGCCACAATCATCACCGCAGGTATGGTCGGAGTTCGTAATCGCTCGTATTCTCGCTCCTCTCCATTAGAAAACCTAAGCTCAACACGCTCAATTCCAAATAATCGGCTTCGTGCAATCAGCTCTTTCTTTAAAATTTCGGGTTTTGTATGCATACTAGTAGTTGCCCTATTTAGTTGCCCCAAGTTAGCTGTTCTGTTAGCGCTGTTATTGCACCGCTTATATCATTTATTTTCTAGGAGATACCATCATGATCGACTGGGACCATATCGACACCGTATTGCTGGACATGGACGGCACATTGCTGGATCTGTATTTTGATAACCACTTCTGGTTAGAGCATCTACCGACCCACTATGCCGAGATCAATGATCTTACTCTCGAAAATGCAAAAGCCCAACTATATGAACAATTTAAGAGCCACCAAGGCACATTGAATTGGTATTGTTTGGACTTTTGGAGCGAAGAATTAGGCTTCGATGTTGCTGCACTTAAGTTGGACGTTGCGCATTTAATTAGCCCCCGCCCCAATGCCATTACTTTTTTAAAAAACGTAAAGGAGTCTGGCCGGCGAGCAATCCTTGTCACCAACGCGCATCGCAGAAGTTTAGAGCTAAAGTTAGAACGTACTGACATCGAACTTCACCTAGACGGCATTATCAGTTCTCACGATTTTGGTCTGCCCAAAGAAGATATGCTTTTTTGGGATGTGCTCGCCCGAGAGATGCCCTATAACGAACAAAACACCTTATTAATTGATGACAACCTTTCCGTATTACGCTCTGCCAAAATGGCGGGAATTGGCCATACTCTGGCGATACTCAAACCCGACAGCAAAAAACCTGTCATAGATACACAAGAGTTTGTTCCCATTGACTGTTTTAGCTCTATAATGCCTCCCCCGTTAAAACAGTTCGCTTAATAACTCCTGCAACCTGATCCACACATAACCATGTCAAAATCATCGAAACAGGCTGGCAATGCCAGCCCCGCCCAGAACAACAAAAGCACATTAAAAGTACGTCTTGATAAATGGCTGTGGGCCGCTCGATTCTACAAAACACGAAGCATTGCTAAAGAGATGATTGATGGTGGCAAAGTTCACTATGAAGGTCAGCGGGTAAAACCAAGCAAAGAAGTCTCTCTTGATGCCACCATCCGTTTACGTCAAAGCAATGACGAGAAAACCATTGTCATCACCAAAATAAGTGACAAACGTGGCAATGCCACAATGGCTGCCGAGCTTTATAAAGAAACCGAAGAAAGCATCACCGAGCGTGAGCAAAGCTCGGAACAAAGGCGGCTACAACGTAGCGCTCAAAGCGGCCTCACCAGCGAAGGTCGCCCAACAAAAAAACAACGCCGCAAAATAATTCAGTTTAACCAGCAGCAAACACAGGACTAACTATGGAACACCAAGATGCCAGCCAACGCTTTATGATCGACAACAGTTCGATTCGTGGGGAATGGTGCCGAATAGAGTCCACTTATCAAACAGTTATAGCAAAACACAATTACCCCCTCGCGGTACAAGGGTTGCTGGGAGAAATGATGGCAGCCGCTATAATGTTAAGCTCCACCTTAAAATTTGAAGGTCGCTTAACATTACAAGCTAGAGGCAATGGGCCTGTTAAGCTTGCAACGGTTGAATGCACTCACGACAAACACCTTCGGGCTGTTGCTCGCTGGGAAGGGGAAACTGACAACCTTACCTTTAATCAGTTACTGGACTCTGCGCACCTCGCTATTACCATCGAACCCGCCAAAGGTGAGGCTTACCAAGGGATTGTGTCGCTTGACCATGAAAACCTGAGCCGCTGCCTAGAGCACTATTTTCATCAATCAGAGCAATTAGATACTCGCATCTGGCTGAATGAAGGTGACGGTAGAGCGGCTGGATTTATGATTCAGGTGCTACCCTACAACTCCACCGACAGTGCATTATTAGACAAATCTGAAGATGACAAAGCGGAAGACTGGAATCGTGCCGTTGCCCTGGCTGACACGCTAAAAGCGGAAGAACACCTTTCCCTTCCTATAGAAGAGTTACTACACCGCCTCTATCACGAAGAGTCTGTCAGATTGTTTGATTCACAACCTATAGACTTCCAATGCTCTTGCAGCCGCGAACGTATGAGCAAAGCATTGGTCTCTGTGGGCAAAGACGAATTAGACGAGATTTTGATTGAACAGGAGCAAATCACAATGAATTGTGAGTTTTGCAACGCCAGTCATATCTTCGATAAAATGGACGTTCATATGTTATTTGATGCATCTAACCCCAACAATGATACGAATACCCATTAGCCGTATTTATACTGGGTATTTTGTATATGTATAAAGTGTAAGCGCAGTTTTCATAATAACCGATCAGAATTCGTAATCGAAAATCATTAGCATTAAGCTTTTAAAGCCAAAGATTCACCGAATTCAAAGGCTTACAAAGAAGTAAGCGCCTACTTCCGAAAACAAAGCGTAACGACACACACGGAAAAATGTCATTTTTACAAAAAAAACGAACCCTTAGCGAAAATGGAAAGGTTTAGCCTTTTACGTGTGAATTTGCCATACTAGCGCACCCAGAAATTCAGTCAGTGTGATTGAGCGACAAACAGACCGCTACACGTGCTTTTGTTTGCCACCGCCCTACCTTCTGCCACCTGTTTGCAACCCAAACACCGGACAGATGAACACACTGACAAATGCAGTGAATCAATCCATAGCATCACCGAATTCACTGTACACAACAGCATTATTTTTTGATTAAACATCGGCCACAAGCCGTGAGGACTTAGGAACAATGACTCAATCACCTACGATCTACACTGATCTAAGCACTGCTCAATTGGTCGAAGAGGCCCTAGAACGCAAAGAAGGCCGTCTATCAGACAACGGTGCCTTCGTTGCCAACACTGGTGTTCGCACCGGACGCTCACCTCTTGATCGTTTTATCGTAGATGAGCCCAGCACTACCGAAGCCATTCATTGGGGCCCGGTAAACCGTAAATTCGACGCTGCTAAATTTGATGCGTTATGGGATCGTGTTGAAGCACACGTTGCTACTGCTGACAGTTTTGTTTCTAACCTTCATGTTGGCGCAGCCGTTGATCATTACATTCCTGTAAAAGTGACCACTCAAACGGCATGGCACAACCTATTTGGTCGTAATCTGTTTATTGAGCCTTCACCGTTCAACCCTAAAGACAAAGAGCAATGGCAGATTCTTCACGCCCCCACTTTTGAGTGTGAGCCTGAGCGTGACGGCACTAACAGCGATGGCTGTGTAATTCTTAACTTTGCCGCTCGCAAAGTATTACTTGCTGGCATGCGTTACGCCGGTGAAATGAAGAAAGCGATGTTCTCTGTACAGAACTTCCTTCTTCCTGAAAAATCAGTTCTTCCTATGCACTGTGCATCAAACGTTGGCGAAGATGGCGATGTTGCCTTATTCTTCGGCCTATCTGGCACAGGTAAAACTACCCTTTCTGCTGATCCTGAGCGTTACCTTATTGGTGATGACGAGCACGGCTGGGCAAAAGGCGCTGTATTTAATATCGAAGGTGGTTGTTACGCTAAAACAATCGACCTTAGCAAGAAGAACGAGCCTGTAATCTGGGATGCGATTAAGTTTGGTACTGTATTAGAAAACGTTGTTATCAACGAAGAAACTCGTACTGCAGACTACAACGATACCTCATTAACGCAAAACACCCGTGCAGCATATCCTCTTGAGCACGTTGGCAAGCGCTGTGAAGCTAACCAAGCGGGCGAGCCTGCACACGTTATCTTCCTAACCTGTGACTTAAACGGTGTTATCCCTCCTGTTTCTCGCCTTAACGAAGAAGCAGCGGCTTACCACTTCCTTAGCGGTTACACTGCGCTAGTAGGAAGTACCGAGATGGGTTCTGGTGGCGGCATCAAGTCTACATTCAGCACATGTTTTGGTGCTCCGTTCTTCCCACGCCCAGCAGGCGTGTATGCAGAACTACTTATTAAGCGAATCAAAGAGTTCGGCAGCAAGGTTTACTTGGTAAACACTGGCTGGACTGGCGGTCCTCACGGTACAGGGAATCGTTTCGACATTCCAACAACCCGTGCTGTTATCCGTGGCATCCTTACTGGTGCTCTTGATGATGCTGAAACTCAGCATATCGACATTCTTAACCTAGACGTTCCTGTTGAGGTTGAAGGTGTTGAGACTAAGCTGCTTGTTCCTCAGAAAACTTGGGCAGATCAGGAAGCATATGTTGAACGTGCGACTGACCTAGCTAACCAGTTTACAGCGAACTTTGAAAAGTACGATGTATCTGACGCAATCAAAAATGCAGGACCTTCTGCGAAGTAAACCTTCCAGAAATGTCATGTATAAAAGAGCCGCTCTTATGAGCGGTTTTTTTATGCATGAATAAAACATCCAGTATAACGCTAGCGCACCAACAACAGGCAGGCATCAATGAGCGGCACAAACCATTCAACGGACAACACCAGAGACAACCAGTTTGAATCCGCCTTTGGCCTCGCGACGTTAGAGCGCTACCCGCTACAAAAAAGAACACCGATGCGAGCCTGGAGCGCTGCTGATGAACTAGCACTTGCTCATTTAAAAGAACACATTGATCCCGAAAAACACCTTCGCATTCTTACTATCAACGACAGCTGTGGAGCGCTTGCACTTCCTCTGCTCGGGCTTAGCGCCAACACCCGCGTCACAAGTTGGTCAGATTCGGTCTCCAGTCAAAAAGCGATCGAACGAAATGCTGAGCGTAATTTCCAACAAATAAAAGCACGCAACTCCCAGCAAACGGTTCCCACACTAATACCAAGTACGCAGGAATCTGACGGCCTATTTGATATTGTGTTAATTCAAATACCCAAAACATTATCTCTTTTGGAATACCAACTTCGAGCCTTACGTGAGCACCTAACCAGTAACAGCATTATCATCGGCTGCGGCATGGTAAAACATTTACAACACTCATTCACCGAACTCTTTGAGCAACTGATTGGCCCCACCGTCACATCATTAGCCAAAAAGAAAGCTCGGCTTATTTTACCCACTTTCAACGCTGACCTTGACCTTCCGCCAGCACCCAAGGTCAACCAATATAGTTTAGAAGAGTGGCCCCTCACACTCACCAATCTAAGCAATGTATTTGCTCAAAACAAATTGGATATTGGTACCCGTTTTTTCCTATCTCAGTTGGGTGCAGATCAAAAACACATTCGTACGATTTTTGACTTAGGTTGCGGCAACGGCGCACTCGGTATCGCCGCCAGCCAAATGAATAAAGAAGCGCATATTCTATTTTGTGATGACTCCTACCTTGCGGTAAAAAGTGCCGAACAGTCATTCAACGACAACAACATCAGCAACCCTGCAAGCTTCAAGGCGATGGACTGCTTATCTGATGAAGAAAAAAAAGCTGACCTAATTCTTTGCAACCCCCCCTTCCATCAGAACAATACCGTCGGCACTCATATCGCGCTAAGAATGTTTCAGCAAGCACAGCAACACCTTACCGAGCAAGGTGAATTACGTGTTGTGGGTAACCGTCACTTGGATTATCGTATCCCTCTTAAAAGGTTATTTAAAACCGTTAATATATTGGACAGCAACAAGAAATTCTCAATCTATCAGGCGCTAAACTAAGTTAATCGAGTGTATCGTTATGGATGCTAAATTAGCACGACTTAGGCAGGCTATCGAACAACTTAGCCCCATTTCAGATGAAGCCTGGCAAGAGATGGCAGGTTTGTTCTCCCCTCTATCACTTAACGCTGAACAGTATTTTGTCAGGGCAGGGCAACAAGCATCCTCCATTGCTTTTCTTATTTCTGGGGCAATGCGGGAGTACTTTATTACCCTTGAAGGTAAAGAATATAATAAGGCATTTATTTTTAACGGTGATGCAACAGGATCCTTATTTGACCTGCTCAGCCAACAACCTTCCATTGCATCCATTCAGGCCACAACTCAAACCGAACTTCTTGTAGCCGACTACCAGGCTTTTTCTCAGCTCTATGATCGTTTCCCTTGCTGTCAGCGACTAGGCCGATTACACGCACAACATATGTTCATGTTAAAAGCCCGGCGTGAATATGAATTCCTAACCCTCGACGCCCTTGCTCGTTATCAATCCTTATTATCTAGACACCCGGACATAGAACAATACGTCCCTCAATATCATATTGCGAGTTACCTAGGCATCACGCCTGTAGCACTCAGTCGCATCAAGAAACAGCACACGCTTAATGCCACCAACTTCCCACCCATATAAACCTAGGTTAATGAACCTTCTGAGCATTGTGAATATATTGGCTATGACCAACACAACCAGCCAGGAAACCATTAACAATGGATATTCATCGATATTTATACACCACCGCAATTAGTGCAGGCAGCCTTCTGATTATCATGGTGCTCTACGGCATCAGCAGTGGCGTATCTCAGCAAACATTTGAAATCATCCAAACCACATCAAACTACACAGAAGCCTTACTTAACGCAGCAACCCCTCTGCGAATCATCTTAGGCTTAGACAACACCTTTATCGCCCTCTACACCACAACAATCATTCTTCTTGTGATGGCCCTAAAAAACTCACAGAACCTGTTATTGCTAGGCATCGTATTGATAGCAGGCCTCAGCGGAGGTGTACTCGACTATCTCGAGAACCATCACATACTCACCATGCTCTCCGCAGCCGAACTAGGAATCCCTCTTGAAAGCGCGGAGATCAAACAACAAATGGTTTCTAGCATGTTAAAATGGCACCTTGCGTACTTCGGGTTCTTTCTTGTCGCCTACGTCATTCAACCGCAAAACATCATAGAGAAACTGTTTAGATGGTGTCTGTTTTATATCCAACTGCCTGTCGGTATTTTCTTTTATGTGACCTCTCCATTCTTCAACGGAGCTATCGCTGACTGCCTATTCTATCTACGTTACATGAACCTTATTGTCGGATTCTTCTTTTTTGCTTTTATTTTCTATCAACGCTCCCGCGACTCGTCCAAGTGACGAGCGATTAGTGCCAATAGAAATAAGGGTGCCATCGAAAAACATGCTCAATTCTTCAACAACTCGCATCCTTATATAGCTAAAAGCTATCATCTTCTGCTCCATACTAGCTCTAGCTGAATTTACATTAAGATATGCCAAATCAAGGAGGATATATGGCCAATAGTAGTCGCTTTATTTTTACGCTTATTGGTAGCGACACGGAATTACGTGTCACAGAGTTTGATGGCCAAGAAAGCCTATCAACACCGTTTCAATGGAACGTTACTGTTGCCACTGAAGATGCCAACCTTGATCTAAGCAATTTAATCAACAAATCTGCCTTATTAACACTATTAGGGGAAGGCTCTAACCCTACAGAGCGCTTGATTCACGGGTTTATTAGTTCTGCGTCATACCTTAGCACCAGCAACCGCTTCTCCTTATACCAGCTGACTCTTACACCACAGCTAAGTTACTTTGAACACCGATCGGGGCACCGTATTTTTCAAGATATGTCCGTACCGGATATCATCAAACAGTTATTTTCTGACGCAAAAATACCTGGTGATCAAATACAATGGAAATTAAAGAAGTCCTACCAAGCAAGAACCTACTGCGTACAGTACGATGAAAACGAACTTGACTTTATTTCACGCCTATTCGCGGAAGAAGGTATCCATTACCACTTTACCCACCACCTAGATCGTCACGTCATCGTACTATCGGATAGCAATACCGCTTTTAAAGCCAGCGATAACGCGCCTACACTCCCCTATATTCAAGAACAAAGCCGTGCCCACGGAGAAACAAGCGTCTACCGGTTTGAGCTTAATAAAAAAGTCACCGCTAACAATAGTAACCTCATCGACTTTACGTTCACCGCCCCTAAAAATGCAATAATAGCCAACGCCAGCAATGACGCAGGTAACCGCCAAGTTGCCAACTACCCCGGTAAATTTCCTGGCCGAGACAATGGCGGAAGCGGACAACATTACGCCGATACGCGCTTATCGCAATTGCAACACCTTCAAGAGCACGCCATCGCGGACACTAATAGTTTATTAATGTCCGGCACTCGCTTCACGCTAAGTGGCGCCACGAATACAAGCTGGAATCAGGATTACCTTATTCTTGATAGCAGCCATAAAGGTACGCAACCTCAAGCCTTAGAAGAATACGCGTCCGCTGCACCCACTACCTATGGTAACAACATAACCTGCATCCCCTCTGGCATAACCTATCGCCCAGAACGAAAACACCTTAAGAAACCCGACGCTCAAGGTACCACTCCAGCAATAGTCACCGGCCCTGCCGGGGAAGAGATTTATACCGACCAATACGGGCGAATAAAAGTCCAATTCCCTTGGGATCGTGAAGGCTCGGGTAATGAAAACAGCTCATGCTGGTTACGTGTCAAACAAGGCTGGGCCGGTATTGAATACGGGTCAAACAATATTCCGCGCATTGGCCAAGAAGTCATTGTAAGTTATGAAAACGCAGACCCTGACCGGCCGCTGGTTACCGGCCGTGTTTACAATGGCAAAAATAAAACACCCTACGCATTACCTGCCCACAAAACACGTACCGCATTAAAAACCCAATCCAGCCTTAAGGGTGATGGCTACAACGAATTTCGCATCGAAGATAAAAAAGGCCAAGAACAGCTGTTTATCCACGGTGAAAAAGATATGGATATCCATATCAAACAAGATAAAAAGTCCCTTATCCAAAACAACCACCATGTCACCGTTGATGGCAGCCACTACCAACAACAAAAGCAGCTTCATCAAACCATTGGTGGCGCCAATAACGAAAAGGCTGGAAAACAACTTTCCCTCTCCGTTAGCAAAGATATCACTATAAAAATATCCGGCGCCAAAGCCGTACAATCCGGCAATGCGTTATATATTAAATCTGGCATGAAAGCGGTGCTGGATGCGGGACAACAGTTAATATTAAAAGCCGGGGCGGGAACGGTTGTTTTAGACCCTTCTGGTGTATCCATTACTGGACCCATTGTGGCGATTAACGAAGGTGGTGGTGGTGGTGGTGGAGTGGCCATCCCAGCGATCCCAACACCTCCCGCAGCACCTGTGGAAGCTGATAAAAATAAAGCCGGGCAGAATTTCAAATCCAACTCAACGGGTATACCACCACTACCACCAGGTGATGCCGCGGTTAAACAAGCTGCCGCTCAAGCAATTAACTTCCGCATGGCATCGAAAATGCGTGCACCAGTGGTAAGTATTCCTGCGTCACCCAGTGCGAAGAAAGCCAGGGCTGCGACTTCGGCTGCAGCCACAGCTTCTGCAGCAACAGGTACTGCCAAAAAAGCATCTTTCACACCGATTGTTGGTTCTATTGTTGCGCCAATTGTCGCCAGTAACAGCCCTAGCAAAACACAAGAGAAAAACTGGTTACAACTGCACTTACACTGGGACGACAAACACAAAACCCCAATAAAACTACAGGACTACACCCTCTACCTTGCAGACGGAAGCACTCGATCTGGCACGCTCGATGACAAAGGCCAAGCTTTCGAAGAGAATTTACCTGAAGGTACCGTAAGCGTTGAATACACTCACTTACCAGCAGAAACCACAAAAGTACTATCCCTTAAAGACCAGCTAGACACGACCTTAAAAAACCTCACAGACGAGATGCTGTGCAATAAAGAAATACAGGCGTTAGTAGCAGACAGCATTCCCGCTGCTGAAAATGGCTGGATTTATGCCGAAGCAGCAATAAATGCTGGCTGGGACACATCCAAAGAACTTTCTTCTTTTAATACCCTTACCAGTAGAGGCCTGTATAAAGCTGGCATGCCTTACATGGATTTAATAGAAGACATCGAAACCGGTAACATTAGAGCAATTCAACGTAAATTCGAAGAAGCGTCTGCTGCAGGTCATACAAGTTATACCCCTGCTGGCGATAGTGCAGAAGCTATCAATCTTCTCATGCGCAATGTAGAAATCCGACAATTATTAACCGATTTTGTTGATGACTACTGGCACGCCCTGTTTGGAATGCAAGCAACAGAAAACCTTGCCGCACTGGTGAATGAAATTGTCATCAGTGTATTTTCTGAAGGCGTAAGCGCCCCACTATTAACTGCAACCTTCCCTCAAGCAATACAGCAACAACTACAAGACGCGGGCCAACAACTTGCTAATATCGCCAAAGGCTTAAAATCCGCAGGGCAGCCACTCAAACAAAAAGCCACCAGCAACAGTATTGCCGCAGAGAAAATACGCAAGCTCGTCGATGTTAAGAAAACACCTAAATTACGTGAACACTTTTTATTAAGGCTAACCAATAAAAAAGGCAAAGCCTGGAGTAATAAAACGTTTAAAGTAACAACCGATAGCGGTGTATTTGAAGGGAAAACCAATGGCCAGGGTGTGGTAAAAACTAAACTTAACGCTCAGGATCTTAACGGTACATTAGATATTTGGTTAAAAGATAATGAAGCTGAACCTTCTTTCTCTGTACCGTTTGCTATCGATGCAGGGGAGCTGCCAGAAGTGAGCACCATCCAAGGCGTACAAGCACGCTGTAACAACCTAGGGTTTAACGCAGGTGTTGTAGATGGCATTAATGGTGGAAAAACGAAAAATGCTGTAAAGGGATTCCAACAGCAACAAAAAGTACAAGTAGACGGTATAGCAGGCCCCGTCACACAGAAGAAACTAACTTCGGCTTACGGACAGTAAAGCGTAGTGACTCAGACTCGACCTAACGCTACAGATTGCAGGTTTAAACCAATTCTGACAGGACCGGCAGCGGTATAGGCCCATTAGCTGACATTAAAAATCAGTAGATATCAGAATCTCCGTTGGCGGGATTGTAGCTAGCGCCGCTGCCCTTCATCATCCTAGCCGAACCGTTCCCTTAGCAGCAATGATTAATCCGTTAGATGAGCATATTGACCTAGATTTATTTATCGAACTAAAAGCTAGCGAATTCAACAGGAGTGGGATTCTTATCTACCTCAGTGATCCAGAAGCTTCGCAAAACATCGCTCCTGAGTCATTGAGGGATGTGTATAGTCTCACACCTAAAGAAGCACAAGTAGCGGTTGGTATTGCTAACGGAATGACGTTGAAAGCCATTGCGGGTTCATTAAATACCAGTGAGAAAACCGTTCAAACACAACTAAAGTCTGTTTTTAGAAAGGTTGGCGTAAATCGTCAGCAGGACTTGATCAATCTGTTAGTTTCCAGTGCGTTAAACATAAACCAGTAACGTTGCTGTCCATTTTATTGATTATAGGAGTATCTTACCAGGCTGTGATTGGTTATAAACTGGGTAGATTCCTATGGTGGAAATGGCAGCTATAGGGAAGAAAACACTGATAAGGTTGAGCCCCGAAAAGACGGTTTTATAAACACAGCAGGCATTGGGGGTTGATCGGAAACTGGTGTTCGACAATTTTATTAGTGTCGCTCTAGGGCAGTGAGCGCTGCTGATTATGTTTCTATCAGCGACCGCTCTGTTTATAAAGCTGTCATTGACGATAAGTGCTCAAATGGGCGCATTCGCTCGTCAATTGGAACCCAAAACTGGGGGTAAATGAACCGCGCCCTAATAAATAATAGACTGCAATCTCCTCCAAAAACTTGGTTGGGTATCATGTATATCTTTAAGAAACGACCCCGAATTCTCGAGGTTGGCCTGTCCCCAAGATTTAATTATCTGCGTCATTGCTGGCGGATTAGCGTAAGTCCTGCCTTCTACCCTAGAAAATAGCTCGTGATGAATATGTAAGTACAACCCCATACCGCGAGTATAAGTCCATTTGTTGGGTTGATTATGATAATCAAGTACAACTGGTGCTAACAGTTTTGCAAAAAAGAAAGGGTAATTTTCGTAATGCGCAATGAACGCAAGATTCCAGCTCATGTATAGATCAATCCACTCAGCTCCGAGAGAAACTTCTTTCAAAATCACATTTCCGTCGGCTGATATCGCGTTATCTCTATCTGTTGGATTCATCGCTAACAACAATCCTGCCCGGGCGTTTTGAAAATTTCCTAACCGAACATCCTCAAGAACCGCCTGCGAAATATTTAAGGTCATAAAGTTGATTGGCGGCTTCCACTTTTTATAACGAATGGCTCCGTTCTCAAGCCATTGCAGTCCATAGTGAATACCGTTTAGTGTCGCTTTAAGCTTTTCGCGCTCAAACAAATTAAAATGCAATTTCAGATCAATTTTTTGTCTCTCGCGCTCAAAGTGTTGTTCGAGCATCCTGCCTATGCGCCAATCATTTATAACCGCACGGGTAAGCCGATCTATTACAACCAAATAAAGTAAGCTGCTTATAATGATTTCTTTTGTAGCCGCTGAATTCTCACTGAGATTGAATGCTGAATGGGATAATGCTTTATCGAGATACTTGTTCCGCACCAATAGAACCTGAATTTCATCAAGAAGCGCGTTAAGATCAACTTCATGCATGAGGTTGAGGTCAGCTATATCGCTTGAATGAAAAACTCCCTCTTCTGTACACAATTTTAGAATTGATAAGTGTTTCAACAAATGCGCCTCACAACTATCGCGATTTTGTTCACAAATAACTCTCACTTCGGAGATGATAGTTCGTATAGCAGACATGGAATTTCCTATTTCAATTAAAGGCTGATCATGCAGGGTGCCAAACGGGGGCGCTTCAAGGGGTGCATTGTTGAATATCTGCCAGTATGATTTAGTTCAGCGAGTGGGCCAGTTTAACGGAGATGGCACCGATTTGTCACCTGCTAGCGAGCCAATGCCGCTAATAATATTTTTGCCTCCCTGGTGATATAGGTAGACTTTCAAAAACCCCCGTTTATTCTTCTTGATGCCTCGGGTACCTACATTAGCAAAGAGTATGGACATTTTGTTATTGGGCATGCCTACTCGGTCAACGTGGAATGTTAATACTTTTGCGTAATGACCGCTTTAGCGAAGACACCTCAAATGGCGGCATTATAAACAATCCAGCCAACGGAGATTCAAATCCCAATTGATTCCTTACTGTCGGCTAATAGGGTGTATGCGGCTGTTCATTATAGTAATCCATCACCTCGATCTGTCATAACTGGTCGGACTCAGCAAGCTAAAGTGTCAAGTCGAGTCTGAGTCACTACAAATAGAATCGCTATGACAAGTAGCTGCATGAAGTTTCGGTACCAATGGTAATTTGAACAATTGGTACCGGCCTTTAGTATTTAGATAAAGGTCATAGGTTATGAGAAAATAATTGGCGACAAACTAGAGTCACCTTAGCTCTCACTCAACATCAACAATTTTATAGAAATCATCACTATACCAGCCCACTTCGTTTGCCAACGCCTGTATTCTCTTGTTGTTATAATCACTTCCATCGCTATCAAGCAGCTCATCAAACTTAGGAAGCATTTCAGGCTGCTCACGATCTGGAATAAAGGTACCCTCTTCTAGACTATCTGCGACCTGCCTATAGGTATTCCCGTTTTCGAATGTCAACTCACTATTTTCTTTCGAGCTAACAGCCGCATAAAATCGAACCAATGAACCAACACCAAAATTTTTGGGCTTCCCTTTGACCCGGCTGTGTCTAACATCAAAGGTTTCCGTTCGAGCGTCTTTCCCTGTTGGCTTTTCATTAATAAAATCAAGCTCATCATCGAGTTCATCAAGTGCGTCATCAATCGTCATTCCTTCGATTTCTACCAAGTTACCAATGAACTCATTGTCATAACCCATAAGATGCAAAGGAATAATAGCCCGCCAACTCAGCTGCTGCCAATCTACGCCACTATCCTCACCTAGAATAGTATAGCGCCGACCATCTGCGCTCTTAAAGGACGCCGCAAACTCACCACTATTCGGAATTTCACTTTCATAATATTCAATGCATTCATTCTTATCCTCTTCTTTACCAAAAGTAGAGTTTTTAAATGCATCCCAATAATTATGGAAATAGTCATGCATATTGGTACGGTTCATTTCTACAACAATCCCAGCTATGTCGTAAGCAAACACGGCGGTGCTAAGAACCGAACCAACGACCAATGCCATCTGACCAGCAACAGGTATCCATATTACCGCCCCCAACCAAGCAAATCGCTTGACTGCCGCCTTGGCCACACTTTGGCCAACTTTAACCACGACTCCTTCTGGGAATTGGCGAGCAGCATAACCATAAGACACCATAGCAAGGCCAACGGAGCGATTCATTTCCATGAAAGATTGCCCATAAAAACCCTTATCAAGATAACGTACTGTATCCAAAGCAGCCGTCGTTACACCAAGAACACCAAGGCGCAACGCGATTTTATCCGCGTGCACTGCCAAACCTGAACCGGCTTGCATAAACCCTTTGGCCAACCCACGCTCCGCCAATCCGCCTCCTGCCAACATCTGATTAATCAGCAATTTAGCGCTTATCACTTTCACATAATTACCACCGGCAACCTCTACACCTTCCAGTACATCACGGATATACTTTAGGGATATTTTTTCATCCGCAGCATTTTTTACCTCTTGGTGACCCCAAGTTTCAAAATATAGCAGCCAATGAAAAACCTGCATCACAGACTTATAGGCAAGGTGTCGGCGTCCTGTGTAAGCCATTTCTGAAAAAGACTGACTATCTTTGCCCTTAATACCCGCCCTACCGTTCTCATCAAATTCAGGAAACCCCCGTAGGATATGTCTATCAGACACATCCTGAGCACTTAGGCTAATCTTATTCCTCTTTCCGTTTGGCTTCTTACCACCCGGACGATACTGCCTACCATGCCGCCTAAGCAATTGATAAACGTCTGACTTTGAATCATTAAAATCAATATCTGCCTTTGTCAAACCATAGAGTTTTGATATTCCAAAGAAGAGCTTAATATGAAGCGATTTTTTTCCAACGACACTTCTACCAATGAGCTTTGAAACATGGTCAGAATAGACATCCAATGCGACTTGAACTACCGATGGCGGGCCTGGGACTCTGTGGAAAATTGATGCGATCTCTGTGTAACCATCCATCATTATGTAGAGCGGATTTCTAGCAGTATCTTGGTTACCATCCCCAAAAAACACGTTATTGATTCCTTCACTGTCCCTCCCCCGGTCTAACAACCTTTTCGATAGAGGGCTTATGACTGTAGGTAAATCCTCTTCGTCCACTCCGGCATTACGCAACCCCTCAGCCTCTGTTTCATCGACACTGAGCTCTCTATCTTCATTATTAGCAACCCAAAGCACTAACCCCTCAACATGCTCCGTCCACGCCTTCTCTTCAATCTCGGTATTCTTAAACGCGGCATAACATTTACCTAGAGTCTCAAAAATATGCGTCCAAAATGGCTCCACGGTCATATAAGGCCCAGACGGCATACCCCGCTCACTTTCCGGTCCATCACCCCCATCAACTTTGCCAGCTACCGTTGACATATATCGCGCTAACTCTTGTGAGAACGCCGGCCGACCAATCAAGTCCCACAGCTCCTTTGCAGCAGCTTCCACTTCATCCTTTAATTTTTTTAAGCCAATTGCATCACTATCATCTGGACTCTCAATCCAGCCGGATATACCGCTATACATTGCCTCTAAATCATCGATCAAACCATCATTGGTCGCTTTTTCTTTCTCATTAAACGAATCATAGTGATATTGTCGATGCAGCTCTGCCAATTGCTGCATACGCTTAATACGAAACATATTTTCCGTATGATTATGGACAGATTGATTAAAATTAATATGAGCACGCTCTAGACGGTACAGCACACGACACAAGCGCTTATCCCACTCCGGCAATGTACAATACAGTGCAATGGTACTGCGCAATTCGTTACCGTTCAGTTCTGGTTTGGGTAACGCTGATTCCGCCCACGCTGCCCCCTTGGTAATCACTGGCGCATCAACGCCTTCTACCGAAGGGAAATCAAGAGGCTGAGTTAACGTTGTCACATCAACGGACGCAAAATTGCCACGATCCGCTGGATATAACAGAAAACCGTACTTTCGATTCACATTAAAACTGTGTATCGAAATTTTTGCAGCCAGATCGCGTTTATCAGAACCCCTCCATCCCGCCAACGACATTTCTTTTTCTAGATTCTCATGATCCTCTTCATCAAAACCTTTGGCGACTATATTGGCCATAATTTGCTGCGGTATCGTAATATCCACAGATTTTTTTAGTGGTTTGTTCTTTTTCATATAATTTAAAAAATGCCAATCAAACTCCCCACCAAGGTCTCCCTTATAATTATTTACCACTTCATAAGATGAATTGCTATTTTCAATACTCCCATTAGCATCTGTGACGTGATCCCTAAAACTTGAGGCTTGTAAACGAGCGTTGGTGGCAATTTTATACGCTTTCCACGTCGACAGCTTTGACTTCACCATAAGTTGATTGGTTTCTTCATTAATTTGATAAACCCCCAACCCATCGGGAACTGCAACGCTCTGCATTAAGTTTCCGCTACTATCAGTAACACCAACACCAATAGGCAACATTACCTTCAAATCATCAGATATCGCCTTTACATCCGGTTCAATGGCATCGCTATTCGCCGGGTCATTGTCATACAACCAATAAAGCAAACTACTACACGCCACTGGTTCATCGGGATTATCCTCATATACCAGGCGAATTTCCGTGGTTAAATCTTGAGTAGCCAACACACAGGATTGATTAATCCTTTCCTCGTCACTCAGAGACTCTTCCAGCCGGTTACTTACTGCACCGTATGTCACCGTAGGGACAATTTCCTTTTCCTCTAATATATCCTTTAATTGCTGATCCGCATCATCGTTCCCTAATACCTCAACGAGGAAACTCATACGTTTTTCATGGGCCTTCCTGATTTCATTGTCGTCATCGTCATAATAATGGCAGACTTTATCCAGCTGCTGACGATTGACTTTATGGAACGCTTCAAGCTCTGCCAAACTGTTATTAAGGCTTGCGACTCTCTTTGTAGCTACAATCACCGCAGAATCGTACTGATAACTTTCTTCATATCCCCATTGACGAGAGCTTTTAAAATCCGCCTGCTCTTCCCTCAATTTTTTCACTGCTTTTAAGGTCAACTCGCTTTTTGCGATTTCCTTCATGATTCGCTCGAAATCTAGCATCACGTTTTTTAAATCTACAGCCATAATGGGCTCCAATCCTTTGTTTAACAGACTTCTAACTAAAAGGTATGTTTTGTATTATCGTAATTTATATTGAGCGACATGAAGGCCAGCCTCAGAACAAATAAAGTATTCACTTTCCATTTCGATCTGATCGGGCTTTATAATTTTTATACGTGAATTTTTTCAAATACCGTAGTGCTTCATGATTTTCTTCTTTTCTAGAGGCCGGTGTTTCCCTATAGGCAAAGAACAATAAGTTAGTAAGATTCTCGTAATTCTCTATTTTTGATATATTTGTAGCAGACATTTTTAATTCCAAAAGATTCGTCAATCCATCCAAACCTTCCATTTTTTCAATCAATGAACCAGTTAACACGAGCTTTTCAAGGCCTGAAAGTTGTTCTAAATCTTCAATTATTTTAATATCGGTATTTTCAAGGACTAATTTTTTTAGCGATGTCACCCCCCCCACACCTTTCATACTAACAAGGGGGTTATTGGAAAGTTCCAATTCCACCAAACTAACCATTTCACTTAAATCACCAATACTTTTTAGTTCACCCTCTGTCACCGTCAATACTCTTAAATTAGGCAGCTCTCGAATACCATAAAGTGACTCAATAGGACTATGAAATATACGCAAGAACTCCAATTTCTCTAAGTGCTTAATAGGTGATAAATCAACATCTTTCACATTGGATAACAGCAATGACTTTAATTTTATTAACCTTCTTAAAGGAGAAAGGTCTTCTATTGGTTGCCCATTAAGACTCAACCTTTCAAGCTTCAAAAGCCCCTTTAGGCCATCCACTTGCTTGAGACTGCTCCCTTCTAGATCCAAATATTTGAGGTTTTCAAAGCGACCGAAGTTATCAATCGAAGACATACGATTCACACCTACAGAAAGCCGCTCAAGTTTCCGTAAATTGCCGATACCGTTCACGTTAGGCAATTTATTGTATGACAATTCGATTCTACGTAGATTAGGTAAGTTTTCTAACACTTCCACTTGTTGGACTTTATTACCGCCCAGACTTAAGTTAACCAAATTTTTCAAGTTTTGTAACGACAGACTAGCCAGGTTTGTGTCATCAACTGAAATGGATATAAGCTCAGTCAGGGACTCCAGTAACTTCAAAGAATTGACTTCGCCACCATTGATATCTACGGCCAAAATCCTTCCTTTATCATCGACCATCACTCTTCCATCTAAACGAGATATATTACTTTCTTTCTTCCGATGAGGCATTTTGATCATCAAGTAGCCTTCATCCAGTCCTATAACCTCATACTCGGTCGTAAACTCATACTCATCAATACTGTGACCAGCCTGTTCAATAAAGGTCTTAAATACTTGATAGTCCTTTGGATCAACGTATGTGTCAGCAGCAACACTACTAACAACACTCATCCACAACATGCCGAACAACGTAATCAATGCAAACGGTATCGGGAACCGCATAAACTTCTCCTCACTTAAAATAGCGCAACTATAACATCACCCAACCAACCAACACAGAATCAACTAGGCAGAAGGCAGGTATAAACTACGCCATTGAACTTGAATCGACGGCGGTCAAAGCACTTACCAATTGATCATTCGATGTTAATCCGCTACTTTTCTTGAAACGCTTCTCCGCTTCAATCGCTATGGCATCTTGTGCACGCCCACCTTTAGGGATTACATACCCAAGGTTATTAAGCCGCTGGACTTTACCCTCATCAGTGTCACTTGATTCTAAAACATCAATAGTTACACGCCATTGCTTTTTAATCGTGGGGTATTCTGGATAGGGCCATACCGTCAACTTAACGCTCTCTACAGACTCATCAATACTTTGAGTAATATAACCTCCCTCACTTTGCCCCTTAATAAGCTCATCCCCTATAAGTAATTCATAAGGTACTCCGTCGCTCACTACACCAATGTAGTCGCGCAGATGAATACTCAGAATATGACCTACATCCAATACAAGAAGGTTGCTCTTATTTCGAGCAAATTGGGTTTTTGGGAAGTTTGTAGTCATTTTATGGCCTTTGTGCGAACCTTGTGTAAAACGAATAGATTACTAACCCTACAATAAGGCAAGTAACCACACTTTATAGACAAGCAGACTACAAAAGAATTTGCTGTTTCCGAATTCTAAGCATAAAACAGCCCAAAATGGATCTACAAGAATAACAAGGCAACGTCACTATCAAGATTAACTCTAATCATGTTGAAGGCTCACTCAGTGCCCCGGATTACACCCCTCCGCCGTTTCAACAGCATGGGTAACAATTTCCTCCAGGTATGTACCATAAGGCCTACGCCCCCTCTTCATTAACTCCCCAACATCTGCATCCTGCATTGCTGCTTCCTCCATCCATGTCGCATCAAAATCCACTAATCCATTCGCGTTACCTAACCCAGGAACCCTTGTTGCAAGCCGCTTCACATGCTCACCCTCCGCCCAGTAGTCCTCTTCCGTTGTTGGAGTCCAACCTGCCAAATCTGTCCATGCTTCAATAAAGGTTATTTCACCTTGATCATTAAAGGTGAACTCTTCATATATCGGGCATAGCTCACCACTGTAATCAAACACCATGTGGCAACGACCGTAAGGTTGTGTATCAAACGCCCGACAATCTATCTCGGCAATAACCGTTGGAAATAACTTCAGCGCGACATCCGTTAATATAAGGTTTGCATTACCTAAGCCCGTCAATAGCAACCAAGGTGGCCACTCCCAGCGCACAACCATCAACGAGTAATTGGGTTGCACCAACACGCTCACGTCAGAAGCCAAAGTATCAAAATACATCACACTCTGTTCAACATAGTATTCAGGAAGTTGCTTCGGAGTAAGGCAATTGGCTTTTGCTTCTTCCGTTCCGCAATCTAACGCAAGTATATTATTCGTATCAAATCTTGCGGTGACTTCTCGCGGAATACCTAGGGTTAGTTCACAAGTGCTTTCATTACCCTCACAGTCACCTTCCCATCCTACAAAAGTTGCTCCTGGTTGCGATGTGGCAGTGAGAACAACAGGGCCAAAACTATCAAACAAAGCTGAGCATTTATCATCAATATTGCCACATTCCACACCAGCAACATTAGATGTCACAACCCCAGCGCCATCACCAACCACATTCACGGCAACCTTACACCCAGTAAGTGAAAAAACGATTAGCGACAAGCTTAACAGGGATTTAATCTGGGAAAACAGGGTTGTAGGCATTGGCTCAGCTCAATATTTGGGCGTTTATTTATTGAGCACAGACTAGCAGTGGTACGACTGTACTAACAAGAGCCGAGCAACATAACACTACAAAACTCATTAGCTATGAAATAATAAAGCACGCACAAAAATGCGCGCTTAACGAATCCTCGCCATCATTGATTCTGGCGGTACCATCTCTCCGGTAACCGGTAAATACACTCTCGCCTCCAAACCACCACCTTCACGATTCTTTAATTCAACCCTTCCGTGGTGCATATCAACAATGCGTTTCACAATGGCCAAACCTAACCCCGAACCTTGGGTGCTTCTTGATTCATCTCCCCGTGCGAACGGCTGGAACAATGCGAGCATTTCTGTTTCGGTTAAACCTGGGCCTCGGTCAGCGACCACAACACAAATTTCTCCATTCTCCATGCCGCTATACACATCCACTTTACCGCCACCATGACGAATAGCATTTCCGATTAAATTACCAAACATGCGCTTTAAAGAGAGGCGCTTTAACGAAATATCAGGAACATCCTGTGTATCAACACTGATATCCGCATCATCCGCTTTAAACTGGCTTGCCACTTCGTAAATAACCTCATTAAGATCACCCACATCGGTTGCCTCATCACTTCCATCACGAATAAAGGCAATAAACTGATCGAGGATATCGTCCATATCCTGAATATCTCTGATCATGCCTTCTTGTAGCTCTATATCATTCCCGCCTAGAAACTCCGCCGTTAAGCGCATTCTGGTTAACGGTGTTCTCAGGTCATGAGAAATACCCGCAAGTAATAGCGCTCGCTCTCGAGTTGCCTCTTGTAAATTATTACGCATTTGGTTAAACGCTTGGTTAACAGCAATAATCTCTCGTGGACCATTATCCATATCCAGGGTCATTACAGGCTCACCTCGGCCAATACGCCGAGCTGCTTCTTCTAAACGCTTCAACAAGCGACTGAATCGTCGCACAAATATCGCCGCCAGAATAAACGCTAACATAGGCGTACCAACTACCCAGCTAGTCACCAGCAAACCGTCATACGGTAAAAAGTGATCTAACGGCAAGTGAATCCAAATACCATCAAGCGCATCATTACTAATCCATAACCCCGGCTTTGGTGAAACGCCTAACCGCACCTGTGCCCCCGCACCCATGACATCTTTCATCGGTTCAACAAAAAGGTCAGTCATTACATAGCTAGTTTCATCAGGCACATCACTTTCATCAATAGTGATAAAAACGCGGCCATTTTCTGGCTGATCTGCCATGATCCTATCAATCAAAGCCGGCTTATCGATAAGCGTCATACTGCTCTCAAGCGTCCTCATTTCCAGGGACACAAGCTGAGCGACTTGTTTTACGCCAGGGGTATAAACATAGTGGAAGGCAAACCATAGGGTGAACGATTGGCTCATGATAACCACGGCCCAAATCAGTAACACCATGCGCCAGAAAGACGATTGGGGCGTAATTTTCAACAACGACCTCACTACCTATAACAAGAACAAAAAGAATGTATCAAAACAAAAAAAGCGGTGATAAGAATATCACCGCTTACAAATTCTAAGGGGTTAGGAAGCATGACGCTATCAGTATTTCGCTTTAATCCAACAGGGTTGGCTGACTAGCCTTCTCCGCCATCAGGCACAAACACGTAACCTACACCCCAAACCGTCTGGATATAACGTGAATTGGATGGATCTTCTTCGATCAATCGACGCAAGCGTGATACCTGGACGTCAATACTGCGTTCCATGGCACTCCACTCTCTACCACGAGCCAAATTCATCAACTTATCCCGTGTTAACGGTTCTCTCGGGTGCTGTACCAAGGCTTTCATTACCGCAAACTCACCGGTAGTCAGAGACATCGATTCGCCATTTTTGGTCAAAGAACGCACAGAAAGATCTAACACATAAGGGCCAAATTCAACTTTTTCATCTTGCTGACTAGGCGCCCCTGGTAACTCTTTCACCTGTCGACGCATAACGGCTTTTATTCGAGCAACTAATTCACGAGGATTAAAGGGTTTGGGTAAATAGTCATCCGCCCCAGCATCCAAGCCATTGATTCGGTCATTATCATCACCTTTTGCGGTTAACATAATGATCGGCAGCGCACTTTCCTTCTCTCGCAAACGTCGGCAAATAGATAAGCCATCTTCGCCAGGCAACATCAAATCAAGCACCATCAACGAGTATATTTCACGCCCCAACGCACGATCCATTTGCTCTGCATCCGCTACCGCTTTCACTAAATAGCCTTGTTCTTCCAGAAACCGCTGCAACAATGCTCGCAATCGTGCGTCATCATCCACTACCAATATTTTAAATTGCTCCTGCGGGTCGGCTTGTTCTTGCGCTGCTTCTGTCACAACTTTCTCCAATATCTAAGGGAACTACTCAAGTGTTAACAGGCTCTACAATAGCCTGTGTTGACTCAATTCAAAAATAGCTAAGGGGCGCCTTTTGTTACAAGATATGAACATTTGGCTATCACATTGACCTTAAAGGCAAAATTTTGACCTGGCTGCTTGTGATATTGTGTTACTTTTGTAACAGAATGCCCCAACATGAAGCGTATTAGGCTATTCTTTACAGAAGTTAGCAAGCGACTAATTAGCCGATGCAGGCCAACAATTCTATCAATAACCATAACTTGTCATCACAAGTGATCACAGCATTCTAATGAGCAAACAAAAAGTACTTCCTATACTAGTCATCATAATAGTGGCTATATGTATTCTTGCTTTATATTTCTTTAAACCAAGTGCACGCGCAAAAAACACACCCAACAACGCTTGGCGTGTATCTGTACAAAAAGCACACCTATCTTCTAACACCCCTCAGCTTTCACTTATCGGTCAAGTTGAATCTCCCCGAGAAACAACCCTAGCATCTCCCTCCAATGCCTATGTAAGTGAAGTATTAGTCGCTGAAGGTAACGTGGTTAAAAAAGGGCAGCTACTAGTCACATTAGACACCAGCGATGAAAAATTACGTCTGGCGCAGCGAGAAGCCGACGTTGCTGACGTAAACGCACAGATCACAGCAGAAAAAAACCGCTTTCAATCAGATATAGAAGCTCTAGCGATTGAAAAAGGCCTTTCCAAGCTCGCCAGCAAAGCCAGCACTCGGTATGGTAATTTAGCTAAACGGCAGGTAGGTTCCGATGTCCAATGGGATGAGTCCAAGCAGGCAGAAGGTAAGCAATCGCTCAGTTTAATAAACCGTGAACTAGCCATTCAGGATCACCCTAATCGTTTAGCAAGACTCCAGGCACAATTAGCTCGAGTTAGTGCCCTACGGGATCAATCTGCTCTTGATTTGGCACGAACACAAATTACAGCACCCTTTAATGGTCGTATCACCAAACTACCTATTTCAGCTCAAAACCGACTCCGCACAGGAGATACCGTCCTCACCTTATACGATACTGACGCTATTGAAGTTCGTGCACAAATTCCTTTGAAATATCTATCTATATTTGAACTCGCGTTACAGCAACAAAAGCCGATTGCGGGAAACTTTACCAGCCTTGGGCAAACCATTCCAATCACCCTATCTCGGTTATCCGGTGCCATTGAAAAAGGCAAAGGTGGTATTGACGGTTTATTTAGCATTGCAATGAACCCTCAAACCCAAAAAGCATTCCCTATAACGATGGGAAGATCACTTTCAATCTCATTGGAGTTACCCGCTGTAAACAAAAGTATCATCGTACCAACCCAAGCAATTTATGGTCAGGATAGAATCTATACCGTTCAAAAAACCTTGTTAGTAAGCCACAAAATTAAGCGCGTCGGAACACAAACCTCCCTCGATGGCTCACTTAGGTTTCTCATCGACAGTGCCAATATTAAAGAAGGTGAAGACATCCTGATCACCCAAGTGCCCAATGCAATATCAGGCATGGAAGTACAAATCACCCATTCGACAAGTTTAGAAACCGCACAAAACACTGAATCAACGCAAGTTACCAAAAAAGTTGACCCTCAGTTATGAGTGAGTCAGCTACCTCTCGAAGTTTGATTGAAATTTTCACGCAACACAAAGTTGCTGCAAATTTATTAATGTTTCTTTTTATTCTCTGTGGATTATGGGGACTTAAAAAACTCAACACTCAATTTTTCCCACAATTTGAATTAGATTACATCACTGTGAATGTTGCGTGGAGTGGCGCAAGTGCTGAAGATGTAGAGCGTTCAGTAACCTTGCCCATTGAGCAATCCCTTGACAGCATTACTCAGATCAAAACATTAACCTCTAGTAGCCGCTCTGGCACAGCCATCATTGTATTAGAACTGATTGAAGGTAGCGACATTGAATCCATCGTTAATAAGGTTCGACAAAATATTGAAGTAATCCGCAATTTACCCGCGGATGCGGAACGCCCTCTTGTACAAAGGGTTGAACGTTTCTCTCCCGTTGCCAAAGTACTTATTACTGGCCCTGACCATTTGGATGAATTAAGCCAACTTGCAAAACAGTTTGAAAGCGAACTTCTTCAGCTTGGTATAAAAAAGGTTAATTTTGTTGGGCTTCCTGAAGAAGAAATTGCCATTGAAGTACCTTCTACCGCAATCTATGAAACCGGATTATCCTTACGCAGTATCGCCAGCAACATCCGTCAAAATAGCCAGGATCTACCCGCGGGAACCGCTACCCGAAATGAAGTTTCCAAACAGATACGAAGCTTAAGCCAACAGCGCTCGATTATTGGTTTCGAAAATTTGCCGTTAACCACCGATAGTCAGGGACGCTTATTACGTGTACGCGATGTTGCAACGGTATCACGGCGACCTCAAGCAGATCAGGCATACCTCACATGGAACGGTCAGCCTGCCATTGAAATGACCATTATGCGTACCGACGCAGAAGACACATTACAAATTGCCGATACATTAAATCAGTGGATCGAAAGCGCTCAAAAAACACTGCCTCAAGGGGTTACATTACACTCATACAATGAACGGTGGAAAAGCTTAAAAGAACGAATCCAACTATTAGTAACCAACGGTTCCGGCGGTCTAATACTCGTAGTTGCCACACTATTTCTCTTTTTACGTGCCCGAGTCGCATTTTGGGTTACCGTCGGTATTCCAACATCTTTTCTCGCAACCCTCGCCATTCTTTATTTTATTGGTGGCACCATTAATATGATTAGCTTATTTGCATTAATCATGGCGCTAGGAATCATTGTTGATGATGCCATCGTAGTCGGCGAAGACACTCTGACCCACGTGGAAATGGGTGAAAGTGCACTGTCATCAGCGGTGGGTGGCGCCCAACGCATGCTCGCCCCCGTTATATCATCGTCTCTAACAACCATCGCCGCCTTCCTTCCTCTTGCGCTTGTTAGCGGTACCATGGGGAAAATTATTTTTGATATGCCGACAGTGATTATTTGTGTAATCATCGCGTCAATTATTGAATGTTTTATTATTCTACCCGGCCATCTTCACCACAGTCTAAAAAAACAGAAACCAGAAAACCCCAACAGTATCCGCGCTAGATTCGAAGTCCGCTTCAATCGTTTTCGTGAAGAAAAAGTTCGCCCAATGGTAGAACTCGCTATTCAATACCGGGGGACAACCATTACCATTGGTATATGCGCATTTATATTGGCGCTATCCCTTTCCGTCACCGGCCATTTACGCTTTACCTTTTTCCCTACCATCGAAGGAAATGAAATTCGTGCCAACGTAGAATTTCATCCAGGGACTTCAGAAAGCAAGGTTGCCGAGTTTCTTAGCCACCTTGAAAGCACACTTTCCTCAACGGATGCAGAATATAACAATGACATGGTTAATATTGGTATTACCTTTCACCGCCGTAGTTTTTTTGGTAGTGGACGTCGAGCTGAAGTTGCCAATGAAAATGGCGCTCTCATTGTCGATTTAAAGTTACACAAACGCCCTATTTCTAATGCTGAATTTATTCAACACTGGAAAGAGAAAATCATACTGCCTGCCGGCATATCAAAATTTGTTATTAACCAGCGCAAGCTGGGGCCTGGTGGACAATCCTTAGCATTCAAACTCATTGGGTCTGATCCATTACAGTTAAAACAAGCTTCACTGGAGCTTCAACAAGAAATTCGAAAATTTAGCGGCACCAGTAATATTGGTGATGACCTTCCTTTTGGACAGGAACAGCTTATTTATACATTAACCCCAACAGGAAGAAGCCTAGGGTTAACCACGGAAAACATGGGCAGACAAATACGTTCTGCATTTGATGGTTCTATTGCGCAGATTTTCCATGAAAAAGACAAAGAAATTGAAGTGCGTGTTAGCCTGCCGCAAGTTGAAAAAGATCAAAGTCTTGCACTTGAACAATTCCCAATTGTCACACCGTCAGGACAAATCGTACCACTAGCAAACGTTGTACATTTCGAATCACGCCAGGGTTTAAACCAATTAAATCACACCGATAAAGAACTCAACATTGTCGTTGGCGCTGATATTGATGAATCCACAGGTAATGCGAATGAGATTTCTGAAGCCCTAAACAAAACGTTCTTACCATCCCTAAAAGCGCGCTATAGCTTAACCATCGATGCCGATGGCCAATCCGCCGACCAAAAAGAAACCCTTGATGATATGGTCATTGGTGTTGGTCTGGGTTTAACACTAATTTATATTATTCTTGCCTGGGTGTTTTCCTCTTATAGCTGGCCGCTTGCAGTAATGACGGCAATCCCTTTTGGATTAACAGGCGCTATATTTGGACACTTTCTTCTGGGTAAAGATTTATCCATGTTTTCACTAATGGGCCTATTTGGTCTATCAGGAATTGTCATCAACGATTCCATTGTACTGATTACATTTTACGGCCAATTGCGGAAAGCAGGCATCGATGCGCACAAAGCCATTGTTGACGCTATTTGTGCGCGCTTTCGTGCTGTTTTATTGACGACACTAACAACGGTTGCTGGGTTATTACCTATTTTATTTGAAACATCCCTGCAAGCGCAGTTTCTAATTCCTATGGCTATCTCCATTGTATTTGGCCTTATCTACGGAACCTTCCTAATCTTGTTTTTTATTCCCGCCTTATTGATGATGATTGAGGGTGGAAAGCGCAGATTAGGCATTCTGTCATAGTTTCTCTATTGACTCTTTGCTACACTCCTTTCACTTCTGAACCAGGCCAAAAGGTTAGATGCGGCAAGCATCTCAACGACATGGCCTAACAATCTATTTAACACTCCATTTAACAACACTATCAGTCACTTCTACTCATCATGAATAATAAGGCACCCTATTCACCTAATAAGTATTTGCCAATTGAACGCCCCTCTGCTGATGCGGATCGGTTAAGTGTATTTTATCGCCTCGAAAGAGACTCGATAAAACCATTACTTGTTATGCTTGATAGTCTTTTTGATGGCCTGGATGAAACCTTATTTAATGCGGCAAACAACGCCAGCGACCAAAAAGAACAAAATCACTATTTTTCCTACATGGAAGAATTGCGCACAAAACGTAATCACTCTCATACACGTTTTCGTCATTATTTAACACAAAACTTCCGCGCATTAGTAAAGTCAGAAAAACAGTTATGGAAATCATCCATTATTGATTTATACGGCATCCAAGATTTTGAAATTGAAGTCTCTATTAACAACATTGTGACTCGAACACGTTGCGCGATACCCGGTCCATTACTGCATTTATTAACACGACTAAATGCGTTACTCCCAGAAGCACGGGTTATTTCATCAAGCAACCCTTTTGACCCCAAACAAATAGTCACCGCGTTTGTTCTAGCCGTTGCCCCATTAAAATTTAATACTTCGTTACGCCTACAACTTCTCAACAACTTCGAAAAAGTATTATTGGATACGCTACGTATTCAGGTCGAACTTGCCAATACATTATTAATCGAAAAATGTTATTGCCCAGACATTGATGCAGAAAGCCTTCGTCATACTCGCTTCACCGTTCCTGAACAAGTAATACCGGCAGAGGAACGATCAACAGATGACAACAACACATTAGCACCCAAACTGCAGCTTGAACCCAAACACCCTAGCTCTGAACATAGCGCCGTAGATTATAGTTCTAAAAATCAAGTCAAACGCCCTGAAATATCTCAGACCTCAATTGTCCACCAGACCGACATTCAAAAAGTTGCATATTCACCCGTTTCGAAATCAAAACTTTTCCATCTAATCGATTTCATGCAGCGCTGCCAATCAAAGCACCCTTTATCGTTAAGTGCATTACAAGCCCAACCCCTGATCGAACATCTGCTAACAAACAGCATCGCCCATTACGAACGTCACTCCCTATCAAATAATGATAAAAATATCATTCGCCTAATGGACAATGCATTTCGTTTTGTATATTCCCAAGAACTCCCCCAATCCATGTTGTGCCTGGTATTGAAACTACAATTGCCATTGTTAAAGATTGCCCTGTGCGATACCCGCTTCTTAACCAACAGAAACCATCCTGCACGACAGCTGCTCAATGCGCTAACAACAACAGGTATCAACTGGGAACAGGGAAATAGCAATATGCTACACAACGGTATACATTTTATCGTTGAACGGTTATCCACCGAACTATACGGTGACCCCCGCCTTTTCCAACAACTTGCAACGTCGCTAATAAACGCACTGACAACACAAACAGATAAAGCAAATAAACTGGAAATTCGTGTCATCGAAAGCGAACAAGGTAAAGACAAAACCGAACATGCTCGCCGCTTAGTGAATCAATTACTTGCAGATCGTTTACAAGGAAAGAAAATCCACCCCTACTGCAAAACATTTCTATTAGAAACCTGGAATAAAATACTGTTTCAGCAAATATTGAAACACGGTGAAAATTCCGACAAAGTGAAAAACGCCCTCTTAATAACACAACATGTTATTCATTTATCCAGCGGTTTGATGGCAAACAACACGCCAAGCTTTTCACAAATAATTACCCCTATTCAAGAAAGACTGCTCGACATCCATGCCAGTCAAAAGCAGGTAACTCACCAGTTAAGCCAACTCCAAGCTGCGATACAACAAACATCCGTCGAGGCCTCACAAGGATCACTTACATACCCTATCTTTGACCAAACACATCAAGAACCCGCGACCATTGTGGACTTTTTAAGCCAAAAAGACCTTGAGAGCCTCGACACGGTACTATTCAGTGACCTACTTAAACAGGTAGAACAACTTACTCCAGGTACCTGGTTTCAATTTACCTACCCGGGCCAACCCAAGCAATTATGTAAACTCGCAAGCCAACTACCGCTGTCCAACTCATTATTGTTTACCCACGCCAACGGTCAAAAAGCAAAAACCGTCAGCTTGGAACAGCTCGCCTCACAACTCTATCGAACAGAAGCCGTTCCGGTTCACAATGGACCACTGCTTGATCGAGCACTGCGTTATGCAACCAACCGACTTCGCTCAGAGATGGCGATACAAACAACTTATTAGCAGTAAATGTAAAATCGCACGTAATTACATCACATATCATTTTTAAATAGACGGCTATGATAGTGACGCGATGGCTTGCATGATAGAATTATAAAGTCTGTGCCACTTATTTTGAAAACATCACCTTCGCATTATTCCGAACAGAGAAGCCACCGCGTGGGAAAGGAACTCCTTAATGACATCTGATACACCAGGTAACGCCGTTGCCCCCTTTGCATCCTCAGGGCAATCTCATAATAGAAAACCATCCATTCTCGATAACATCCGAAATCGATCTGTTGAGACGTTATCTGCCCTGGTATCTACACTCTTCGAGCAAATTGATGATACATTCTTTGAGCTAGCAGATTCTGCCCACAACAATAATGAACAAAATGTCTACTTCGAATCAATGCGTGAAATTCGATTGCAGCGTAAACGAGTGGAACATTCTTTTTTTAGCAGCTTAGAATTAGACTTTCGTAACCTTTCTACACCCCCAACAGACAACATTAGCAACACCTTAGATGACGCCTTAGCTCTACTCGACAAAGAAGATGTTGAAATTGATGTTGCCATTAGCAGCATGGTAAGCCGAGCGCGCTGCGAGTTCCCCACGCTATTGTTGCAAATAAACACCCGCTTTAGTGAATTTCTCAAACCTATCAGTGTTCAAGAAGACAACAACCCTCTTGACCCTCAGCAGTTGGTTCGCCATTTTGTTGCAGCTTGCGATCACTTTCAGATAGGCCTTCAGTCCCGATTAATCTTCTTAAAGCAATTTGATCGACTCGTCTTGCGACATTACGAACAGGTACTACTGGATACCAATCAAATCTTGATTGCTGCCAGGATCCTTCCCAATCTGCGGGCAATCATACGCCGCACACCGTCCCAAATTAAGCAGCACAACGCAAAATCCGCCCAAAAGGAAAATGCGTCAACATCACAGCAAAAAAATACGAATGAAGCTGATAACTCTGGCGGTTTCAGCAACAGCAGCAGTGGTGATAGTAGTATTAGTAGTAACAACGCCTTTGGTACATTACAAAGCTTGCTGACGGCCACACGAAATTTGCAAGAACCTTCCGTGTACATTGATAGCAACTTACCTGCCGCGAACCAACAAGAAATATTCAATCTCCTTGACAATATTCAAGAGACTGCCGCAACCACATTTAACCCTGCGACGAATACCGAAACCCTAGCAGCACTCAATGTTGGCTTGAACCTATCCAATTTACTAAAACAACAAAAAGATAATCAACGTAAAATTAATGACGTCGATACCGATATTATTAACATTGTTGATATGATTTTTGAGTTCATTCTGACCCAAAATTTACCTCCAGCAATGGCTTTGCTAATTGGTAAACTTCAAATCCCTGTCTTAAAAGCCGCCATTAAAGATAAAGCGTTTTTTAATACCAACCAGCATCCAGCAAGGCGCCTACTAAACCTCATTGGACACATATGCTTAGGCTGGGATCACAACACAACATCTGAAACCGATAAACTCTACCTTAAGGTTGAGGCGGTTGTTAGCCATATCCTCAAAAAATACTCCGGGGATAATGCAATATTCGAGGGTGCAGAACAGCAACTCCTTAGCCACGTAAAACAAGAAGAGTTACGTTCCCAAGCAATGGAAAAACGCACCATTGCCGCAGAAGAAGGTAAAGCAAAAACAGAACAAGCCAAGCGCCTTATTACTCAACTGGTTCGAGACCGCATTCAGGGTAAAGAGCTGCCCCCGGTGGTTATCGAGTTTCTCAAAACACCCTGGCAAAAACTGCTGTTGCATGCGCTACTGAAAGAAGGCAAATCCAGCTATGCATGGCGTAGCACGTTACAAGTTGCAGATGATTTAATTTGGAGCGTACAGCCACAAAAGAATGAATCATCCCATAAACGCTGGTTAAAAATGATCCCGGCATTGCTAGGGGACATAAAAACAGGCCTCGAAGGAATTGCCTACAAACCATCTGACACAGACAAAATGATGTCGCATTTATGGAAAATCCATAGCCAAATGCTGACACACAAAGGTACGGACAACCCACTTCGCACTATTAAAGTCGATTTAACCGACCAACAACCTGCCCAAACAGCCAACACAAAGATTGAAGCTAGAAAGGCTGAACTAAAGCAAGCTGTCATCAATGATTTGTTACATGACGTTTCCTGTCTCAAAACGGGAACATGGTTTAATGTCATCGAAAGTGACCAAAAGGCTATACGCTGCAAGCTAACCACAAAAATACGAGCGACAGACAGCTATGTATTTGTAAACCGGTTAGGAGCAAAAACCAAACAATTTACCCGTGAAGAGCTTGCCATTGCACTACATGACAAGCAGATTGTCGTATTAAACTCAGGCCCAATCATTGACCGAGCCCTAGAAACCATTATTACACGGCTAAAATCCTCTCTTCCTTAACCACGCCGCCACGAACCACAGCCCTACCTCAAGAATCAAGAAATAACAAGACTCCCATTGTGTGAATACCAAGGTATAATTTCGCCTCGCGTTACGCATGTTGCGAATCCTTTTTGAGAACCCCTCTTTTGAGGACACCTCTTCTGAGAACTTAGTCCCGAGAACCAAAGCATGACCACAATTTCACAACGTATTGCTGAAGAACTAAACGTCAAACAATCCCAAGTACAAGCTGCCGTTGATATGCTGGATGAAGGTGCAACAGTACCCTTTATCTCACGTTATCGAAAAGAAGCTACAGGGGGGTTAGACGATACTCAGCTTCGTACACTGGATGAACGGTTACGTTACCTCAGAGAACTAGACGATCGCCGCGAAACCATTCTTAAAAGTATCTCTGAACAAGAAAAACTCACAGATACCTTAGAAAAAGCCATTCGTGCAGCAGAAACCAAAACCACCCTTGAAGATTTATACCTACCTTATAAGGTAAAACGTCGCACCAAGGGGCAGATTGCGAAAGAAGCAGGCCTTGAACCCTTAGCAACAAGTCTGTTCGAAGATCCGACACAAACACCGGAAGATGTTGCCGCAACCTTTATCAACGCTGACAAAGGTATCGCAGATACCAAAGCAGCTCTCGATGGCGCTAAATATATTCTCATGGAGAAGTTCAGCGAAAATGCTGAATTGCTCGGTAAAGCACGAACGTTCTTGGCCAATAGCGGTGATATCAACGCTAAAGTGGTAGAAGGGAAAGAAGATGCTGGGGCAAAATTCCGCGATTACTTCGAGCACAATGAACCATTAAAGAGCGCCCCCTCACATCGAGCGCTTGCCATTTTCCGTGGCCGAAACGAAGGGGTATTACAAATTAACATCGGTGTTGAGCAAAACGAAGGTAGCACTCGCCACCCTTGTGAAGAAATGATCGCTCAACACTTTGATATAAAAGATGAAGGCCGCGCTGCCGACAAATGGCTAAATGAAGTCGTTCGCTGGACCTGGAGAGTGAAATTACTCGTTCACATGGAAAGCGAGCTATTAGGCCAGTTACGTGAGCGCTCTGAAACTGAAGCTATCAATGTATTTGCCAACAATTTAAACGATTTGTTAATGGCTGCACCCGCTGGGCCTAAAGCAACTCTAGGTTTGGACCCCGGTATCCGAACCGGCGTAAAGGTTGCAGTTGTTGATTCCATCGGGCAATTTGTTGATCACACCACTATTTACCCCCACGCACCAAAAAATCAATGGGATCAATCCATCGAAACGCTGGCAGTACTCTGCAAAAAACACAACGTTGAGTTAATCAGTATCGGTAACGGCACTGCGTCTCGTGAAACCGACAAACTTGCTGCAGACCTTATGAAACGCTACAGCGATTTGCCGCTAAAGAAGATCACCGTTAATGAAGCGGGGGCATCCATCTATTCAGCATCAGAGTTTGCTGCTAGAGAGTTCCCTAACTTAGATGTATCCATACGTGGCGCAGTTTCTATTGCCCGGCGCTTACAAGACCCACTCGCAGAGCTCGTGAAAATCGAACCTAAGTCTATCGGTGTAGGCCAATACCAACATGATGTTAGCCAAAGCAAATTGGCTCGCAGCCTAGATGCCGTTATCGAAGACTGTGTAAACTCCGTTGGTGTTGACGTTAATACTGCCTCAGAGCCTTTATTAGCTCGCATCTCTGGCTTGAACAAAACCATTGCTGGCAATATCGTGAATTTCCGGAACAGCAACGGCGCGTTCCAAGATAGAAAAGATCTCAAAAAAGTTCCTCGTTTAGGCGACAAGACCTTTGAGCAGGCAGCGGGTTTCTTACGAATCATGGACGGCAACAACGCCCTTGACCGCTCCAGTGTCCACCCTGAAGCCTACCCTCTGGTCAAAAATATTGCGGATAAAAACAATCGCAATGTAAACCAAATGGTAGGTGAAGCCGGTTTTCTTTCAAGCCTTAGCGCTTCTGACTACACCAATGACACCTTCGGTTTACCGACGGTGACCGATATTATTTCTGAACTAGAAAAACCCGGTCGTGACCCTCGCCCTGAATTTAAAACGGCAGAATTCAAAGAGGGCGTGGAAGAAATGAAGGATCTCGAACCTGGGATGATTCTTGAGGGGTCTGTCACCAACGTAACCAATTTCGGGGCATTTGTAGATATCGGCGTTCATCAAGATGGCTTGGTTCATATATCTGTCCTATCTAACCAGTTTGTTAAAGATCCGCGTGAAGTGGTTAAAGCTGGCGATATCGTTCAAGTTAAAGTTGTTGAAGTAGACTTACCTCGTAAACGTATAGCACTTTCAATGCGCCTAAATGACCAGGCGGGAGAGAAAGTCACTGGCGGCGCGGAAACAAAACGTAGAGGATCAGGACGAAAAGGCAATAATGCACCTAGAACAAACACATCATCCAGCAGTAACCGAGGCAAAACCAAAGAATTGCCAGCAGGAAAAACAGGGACATTTGCTGATCTATTTGCCAATGCGAACAAGTTAAAGTCAAAATAAGACGTAACAACTAGCTCACTCCTGACTATTAATGGAGATAAGTCGCGACAAGCTCTGTATTTGCTGGATGCTTTCAGAAATCTCTGAGGCAAGGACGCCGAAGAAAGCATACATGGATGTACTCGCCGCGGTTTCTAAGATCCGGTGATCGTTCCAGCAGTAAAACGGGCTCTTTCATTGAGCCCGTTTATTTATCTGTCAGGTTCACGCATAATCATCTATTCCAAGAACACTCCAACCAATGGAGGGTTCATAGATAATTAAGGACTGTTCCGTGGCACAGCATTTTGATGACATCCTCTCTCTGATTCAGCAACAAAAGCTACACCTAACGCTCAATCAGATGGTTAGAGGCATAGAAAAAGAAAGCCTGCGAATTGAACCCAATGGGCATCTAGCCCAAACCCAACACCCAGCCTCCCTCGGCTCCGCCCTAACACACCCCTCAATCACGACCGATTACTCTGAGGCATTGCTAGAATTTATCACACCAACATTCACTGATGTTGATGAGATGTTAGAGCACCTAGAAAAAACCCACCGCTACACCTATCAACAACTAGACAATGAGAAGTTATGGGTAAATAGCATGCCCTGCATTATGGGTGACGAAAGCAGCATCCCTATCGCAACCTATGGCAACTCAAATGTAGGTAGGATGAAACATGTTTATCGCCACGGCTTATGGCACCGATACGGCAAACTCATGCAAACCATCGCTGGTATACATTACAACGTATCGATGCCTGACGATTTTTGGCCAGGTTATCAAAAGCTACTCAACAATACTGACAGCTTGCAAGACTTTATCTCTACGCAATACTTTGGCTTGATTCGTAACTTCCAACGTTTTGTTGGTCTGGTGATTTATCTTTATGGGGCATCTCCCACCGTATGTGGCTCCTTTCTTAAAGGACGAGATCACGGGTTAGAAAAGTTTAATGACTCTACGCTATACCTACCCTACGGCACATCGTTACGAATGAGTGATCTCGGCTATCAGAATGATGCACAAGCGGGGCTTCACATATCCTACAATTCACTCAATGAATATGTAGAAGATTTAACGAGAGCCATCCAAACACCCCACCCAGCATACGAAACACTCGGAATTAAAAAGAGCAAAGCTGACAACGGCGAAGAATACCAGCAACTCAACACCAATATCCTACAAATTGAAAATGAATACTATGGCTCCATTCGCCCCAAGCGTGTCGCTCGATCGGGTGAGAAACCTACCTGCGCTTTAGCTACCCGCGGGGTTGAATATATCGAAATGCGCTGCGTAGACCTTAACCCATTCGAACCGATTGGTATTTCCGCAGAGAAAATCCGCTTCCTCGATGTATTTGCCGTGTTGTGTTTAATTGAACCTAGTCCCACAATTGATGCCACAGCTCAGCAGGAAATCGATAACAACCAAGAAGCCATCGTCATGCAAGGGCGTAAACCAGACCTTAAAATCCATCAAAATGGTGAAGCCGTCTGTTTTAAAAACTGGAGCCACGGGTTGCTGGATAAAATGGCAAAGATTGCCGCTCTGATGGACGAGGCAGGCAATACAAATAATTACAGCAACGCAATTGCCAATCAGAAACAAAAAGTCGATAACCCCGACAAGACACCGTCCGCAAAAATCATCAACTCTCTTCGAGAAAATGACACTGGCTTTTATCATTTTGCAATGGAAAAGGCGCTGGAACATGAAACCTACTTTCGAAATAATCCCCTAGTAAAAGATGATTTTGAAGCTTTTAAAAAGCAATCCGCCGAAAGCCTGCAGCAACAAATTGATATTGAAAATAATGATACACAATCATTTGAAGAATATTTAGCGGCGTATTTTGAGAAAAAACCCTGTTCCAACACGTAAAACACAAATCAAAACAAAAAATGTAACGTTTTGTTAAAATTTTTTAACCTTTTGTGCTGTATTCTGGCCAGACACTGCTAATCTACGTTGTAGGAATTTATGAAACGATTAATGCAAAAAATAACGTTAATAAATTCCTGGGGGTCGGCTAATTTCGATTAGCCAGGACGGAGTCTACTGTTGTTTTATCGGGGAAGTTAAATCAACAGTACAAGCGGGCAGGTATAAAAATGAAGATCAACAGCATTGATCAACAAGAATGGAGCATCGACACACTTAATAAAGCTTATCGCCAAGGTTACATGTTTGGCTTAAGCGGTGAGAGTTTACTGCAGTGTCCCTATAAATCTGATGTTATCGCGGCAGCTTGGGAAGCAGGCTGGAATGACGGTAGCGACCAAGCCTCAGTGACACACTGCCTACCTGAAGAAGATATTGCGACCGCCTAAATTACAGAGACTCACGTTTTAGTACAATTTTTGTCGTATTAATTCTACAGCTGCTCATTGGCCATATTATTTTCAGTGTCGCCAATGAGCATTCTTCACTATCATTTCTCTCGATTCACCCCGCATCAAAACTTATTTGCTAATTGATGGTCATACTCCCTAACGATCTACATCTGATATACTGCCGCGAAAACTTGTAGGATCCACTTTAGGAATTCGTCATGACACTACCAAGCTCAAGAATCATTAATGGACTAGGCACATTCGGAGCTATCTGCTCCATGCTTTTTGCATTGCTGTTTTTGCAACGATATCTTGGTCTTGACCCTTGCCCGCTTTGTGTTGTTGATCGTGCACTAGTAATCTCGCTGGGCTGTATTTTCTTTCTTGCCACAATCCACAATCCTGGCATCATTGGCCAAAGGGTTTACGGCCTATTTGCAAGCATTGTTGCTCTTACTGGCGTTGCTGTTTGCTGGCGCCATATCTGGCTGCAAAACTTACCAGAAGATCTCGTTCCATCATGCGGCCCTGGTCTAGATTACATGATGGAAACCCTGCCTATTGGTGAAACACTTGAAATCATCTTCACTGCATCAGGGGAGTGCGCCGACATTCAATGGTCACTTATGGGGCTATCAATACCTGAGCAAACACTATTGGTTTTTAATGGCTTTTTACTGCTTGCATTGATTCAAGTCTTCCGAAAAAAGTAACTAGCCTGCAAAACAACCAAGTCTTATTAGATTAATTTTTCATAACCTTTTTAACATTCATAGCAATCCCCTTTATAAACACCTCTAAATCGGCTTTTTTAGCCATTTTGGACGATTGTCAACCACACCTTGTCATATTCACAAAAATCTAACGCTTGCTCCTGAATTCCTATTTGCCTATATTCGAAGTAACCGCACTGAAGCAATCCAGCAACAGAGTGGTCACACAACAAAAAGAGATGTCGGTTATAACCGATATAATAATAAATTGTGATCATGGCAAAGCTGCCTGCACAACAAGTAACACGCTCGAACTTGGGAAGGGTGAAACCATGCTAAAGAAAAACGAATCCAAAAATCAGCATTGGGGAAAAGTAGATCAACTGATTGAAGGATGGTTAAAAGAAAGACAAGACCTTATTATTTTATACGTTGCCGTTGATGGGCTAAAAGAAATCGCCCCGAGTGACACTCCAATCAGCGTCAAACTACAAGCCTTTAGCCAGATGCTAATCGATTATGTATCTGCTGGTCATTTCGAAATTTATGACGAACTCACTCAGGAAGCTGAAGAATTCCAAGAAGACTATAGTGAGTTGGTTACCTCAGTGTTACCCCGCATCCAAGAATCCACTGAATTATCCCTCGATTTTAACGATAAATACGCCAACCTTGAGCTTTGCGTAGAAAGCCTCGACCAAGTTGCAACGGATCTTTCCCTTCTCGGTGAAAAGATGGTGGAGCGATTCGAACTTGAAGATAAAATGATCGAAGTATTACATACGCGGCATAGAGAGCTTGTCGCATAATAAAAAAGGGCTTTCGAGCCCTTTTTTATTACCTGTACCAAAGCGTTTTAGCCCTTTCGCGCTACACTTATAATTTAATGAATAGGGCTAGCACTTTGCGATCATTGGCATTATTACTTTCATTTTGCGCGCTGCTAACAGCATGCAGCGACCCGCCATCAAAACACCTTGAGCTTACGGCACAAAGTGCCTATGCCTCCGCCATCAGCCCCGACGGCAAATATGCACTTGTTGGCTCCATTCTTCACGGCGGCAGCTTATGGCGCCTAAAAGATGAAGAAAAGCTCTATAACTGGAACCACACCAAAGGCCAACAAACGGCTATGTCCGCGGTTGCCTTTTCTACCGACAGTCAATTTGCCGTCACCGCAGACAAACGTCGCATTGTTATGTGGGATATCAAAACAGGCAGGCCTAAAGGGTTCTGGGCGGCAACTGGCGGCATACTCGCCCTAGCCTTATCCGATAATGGCAGCCACCTAATTGTTGGCCAAGAAGACTACTCGGCTCTCTATATTGAAACCAGAACAGGAAGTATCTTACAAAAGCTTTATCACTCCGGTGACATCAACACTGTAGCCATCTCTGCCGACGGTAGCATCGCTACTACAGGGTCTGAAGACGGTTCGGTTAAGGTATGGGCGCTAGGCAAGGATGAGCCCATTCAAACCTTTCAGGTCGGTGATGACATATCCAGCGTTGCAGTGTCACGCAAAGGGACCCTCGTGTTCGGGGGACTTTATTACGGCACCGGCAAAATATGGAATGCTCGAACGGGCGAGGAACTATCAACCGTGGGTTTTTCCAGGGTCACACTGTCAGCAGCCCGCTTCTCAAACAATGACAAGCTGCTCATTACCGGCGATACCGTAAGGCGCGTTATGATTTGGGATGTCAAAACAGGCAAGCAAACACGCACAAAAGTCGCCAGAGCCCCGTCGCTATATCCGCCTTCAGGGCTTATTGTCGAAGAAGTATCATTACAACCTGACGGCACCATTAGCGCCATTTACTCCAATGGCAGCGTTAACATTTGGCACAATAAAAAAGGGTAAGCTTTCGCTTACCCTTTTTTATTGTTTTCTACCAACAGCCATCAGTGGCATCGTTGATTAACTATTTTTCTCAATTGAAATTAATTCAACTTCAAAAATCAATGCGGCGTTAGGGCCAATTTTACCACCAGCACCACGAGCACCATAAGCTAGGTCAGAAGGAATAAATACTTTCCACTTGTCACCAACTTTCATAAGCTGTAGCGCTTCAGTCCAGCCCTTTATTACTTGGCTTACACCAAATGTCGCAGGCTTACCGCGATCAATCGAGCTATCAAACACAGTTCCATCAATGAGCGTTCCATGATAGTGCACCTGCACCTTGTCATCTTTAGCAGGAGTTTCACCCTCACCAGAAGCCAATACCTCATACTGCAAACCACTTTCTAAGGTCTTCACACCATCTCGTGCCTTATTGGTTGCCAAAAATGCGTCGCCTGCCGCTTTGTTTTCACCACCCGCAGTCTCCGCCTTCTTCTTCATCTCTTCCATCTTACGTGTTTGCAATGCCTGTAACGTTGCAACTATTTCTTCTGGCTTTAATTTGGTTTCATTACCTTCAAAACCATCAGAGAAACCTTTATAGAACGTATTAAGTTGAAGCTCAGATAAGTCACGTTTCATTGATTCGCCATACTTAAGGCCAATTGCGTAACTAGCTTTTTCATCTTCATTGGCAAAAGCTGCCGTTTCAGTGCTTGCTGACGCTTCACTAACTACTGTCGTCTCAGTTACTTCGGCAGCATTTGCTGTTTCTTCTGCTGGTTGACATGCAACTAGGCCCAATGCCACTGCGGCAATCATTATCTTCTTCATATTCACTCCTGATTATCTTCATCAACGGGCCACTGGATTATTCTATTCAGCAACTAATACCGTATTTTCTATTATATTATTTTCGTTGCCAGGCTTGGACAGCATCCTTTTGGGAATGTTCAGACAAACCTAACACGCATGTTTATTGACTTTTTTGTTATATCGCTTCGGATACTACCAGATAAATTTGTCAGCTTCTGCACAAAAATCGGCAAAAAATTGCATTTAATTGAGGTTGTGCTATTCCAAAAAGGTAAAGGTATAGAAATTACCAAGACAACCCGTATAATCGGTAGCTGTGTGCACAACCCAACTTAGCTGAGGAATTATTCAATGGCCGCAAAAAAGATCACGGCAAAAAAGAAAGTCGCTCCAAAAAAAG
>MAAC01019225.1_pt1 | contig 66400 bp, 58 predicted proteins | sample 1115981 | NCBI WGS metagenome assembly MAAC01 (sample SAMN04961126, study PRJNA320927) | seawater metagenome | isolation source: sample BD02T64 sea water enriched with oil for 64 days | place: USA:Gulf of Mexico | collected 2013-07-27 | reverse complement strand
ACATTTGAATTTGTGTTTAGTGGATCGTTATCATCACAATCCTCACTGGTTGGAATACCATCACAATCTGCATCATTGACATTTGAATTCGTGTTTAGTGGATCGTTATCATCACAGTCTTCACTGGTTGGAACACCATCACAATCTGCATCATTTATATTTGAATTCGTGTTTAGTGGATCGTTATCATCACAGTCTTCACTGGTTGGAACGCCATCACCATCTTCATCAGAAATCACTAAAAAATCAGCTGTTGCTGGAGCTGATGTAAATGTCCCCGTTGTAAATGTCACATTATTTATATAAACTCCCGGAGTCGTCCCTGTTGGAACATCTACTGTATATATAACATTCAAGGTTGTATTCCCTGATACTACAAACTCGGTAAACGGATATATAGTAGAAGGTGATCCTCCTACAAAATCCAGCACACCAGTGTCACCAAAAGCGGGTAAGACTACTGCATTATTAACTGTAATATCACTAGCCACATGTAAAGCATTGAAAGAAAACGCGCCTGGAAGAATGTCAGTAATATTATCAATAGATGCAGGAGAAGCAGATGTATTTTCTATACCAACCGTATAGGTTATAGTTGTAGGAGTTGTAATAGTACTTATTGGAGATACTGTTTTAGTAATATTTAAATTATTTACAGTTGTTGGGAATGTTGTAAACTGAAAGGCTTCATAATTTCCAGTATACTTCAAAGGAATTCCAGATTGGCCATAGGCATAAGGTTGAGCTTGTGTGGAAGCATCTACACAGCGCAACTTAAAATAGTATCTTGCAGTGACCCCAATTCCTGAACCGTTTACAGCACATATGGCATCAATCGAAAAAAACATTTGATCTACTGACCCAACTGGAACACATGATAAATCAGATGCTAAAATCTCAACACCCACTAATTGGAAGCATTCCGCATTAAAATCGGTGTTTCCTGCGGGTTGGAAATCAATATTATCTCCATCTCCAGGGTTTCCGAATTCATATGCTACATCAAACATAGCGATTTGACCAATCCCATTATCAGATGTAAGATATTCAGATATCAGTAAACCTGTCGCATTAGCACTATTTCCCTTTTCATTTACCAAACTATCGGTAGAAGATGCTATGGTAGTTCCAGATTCATCTTTTAGATCTGCAGTAATAGTACCAACTTGCGCCTCAGGCACGCAAGGATACACTATAAACCAATAAATCGTTTTACATTCTCCATTTGCTAAAACACCAATATTTTGAGTTGCTGGCTGATTACTAGCTAAACCATACCCCGCTCCTGAAACAGTTAGCGTTGCTGTTAATGGACCTGTAACCCCTGTTGTATTACAAAACTCATAGGGTATATACACTGCTAAAGGTCCTTCTTGATTAGGTCCAGGGCAGGATTTATTACTATCTATAATAAGATTGTTATTCCCATGAAATGTAACGGTTTGCGCTTGAAAGCTTAACGTATAAAACAGAGTAAAACCGATTAAAATCAATACTTTTTTTAAGCAAAAGAAGTTATTAGAGCATCGAAATGATATGTTCATCTATATATGGTAAGAGTTAGTATTTGTGATTGCTGATAAAAAATTAGAGATCATTTTAGTTTTGTTAATTCGGGTCAATCCGAAATTTCAATTATCAGTCTGTAAAACTAAGATTGATAGAGCTAAAAAAAAATACTGATAAATCAGTATTTTTCTTCTCTAAAAAAAAGATTATTACTTCTTTAGAAGGTGTGTAACAATGCCGATGTATTCTTAACATTGTTTTTTTTAATTAGATTTTGCCTATGAGTATTAACTGTAGATACAGAAATATTAAGTTCTACTGCTATTTGATCACTGGTTTTCCCTTGGGAGATTAGTTGAAGTACATTTTTTTCTCTTTTAGTTAGATTTAATTCAGGCTGAAGTATTCTTGTTAACTCCATTTTTAATGCTTGAAGCTTCTCATCTAAATAATTCCCATTATCTCCAAAATTCTTAATATCTATTTGAGTCTTGACATTTGATCCATGTAGCTCTGTAATATCAAAAATACCTGTCAATACATATTTTGGAATATCATTTTTCCCTCTTTCCAAAATAGTGACTGTTCGCAAGAACGATCTAGGATTCCCTGGGATAAGTGTAGCATTGAATCTTAAATGAAAAGTGCACTTTTTTGGTTCTACGTAAGTCGCATAAGTAAACTCCACTAATTTTGTATCTGCCGTCAGTATTCTTTCAACTTGACCTTTATCAACACCATCAATAATATTTTGAATGGTTCCGTCTTGATCTTTCGAAAATTCTAGGTTGTAATTCTTTTGGTATATTAAAGGTTCTTGAGCCTGTATATCCATTACAGATACAAAATCTGGTTGCGCTATTTCAACATACCGCTGCACCCAGTCCATATAATTTTTGGAATCTAAAGTGTTAGTATCAGTGCTTAAATCCTTAAATATACCAAATAGTTTTTCTAAACTGTATGTTGCCATTTATTATAGTTTAAACCTCAAGAAGTCAATAGTTAATGTAGGATAATTCCGAAAACAAAGATAAATTAATGGAATCATTAAACCAAACTATTCCATGGCTAAACATTTATTATATCTTTGCCAAAATTTAACTTTTATGACCTTTCTTGAAGAAATAAATAGACGACGTACTTTTGGAATCATTTCCCATCCGGATGCTGGAAAAACAACCTTGACGGAAAAACTTTTACTTTTCGGTGGAGCCATTCAAGAAGCTGGTGCGGTAAAGAGCAATAAAATCAAAAAAGGAGCTACTAGTGATTTCATGGAAATTGAACGTCAGCGTGGAATTTCTGTAGCCACGTCTGTTCTAGCATTCGAATATAACGACATCAAAATTAATATTTTGGATACACCTGGACACAAGGATTTTGCTGAAGACACGTTTAGAACGCTTACAGCAGTTGATAGTGTTATAGTAGTGGTTGATGTTGCAAAAGGCGTTGAGGAACAAACTGAAAAATTGGTTGAAGTTTGTAGAATGCGTAACATTCCAATGATCGTTTTTATTAATAAAATGGATCGTGAAGGAAAAGATGCATTTGATTTATTAGATGAAATAGAACAAAAATTGGGTTTAAAAGTGGTGCCACTAAGTTTTCCAATAGGAATGGGCTACGACTTTAAGGGCATCTATAATATCTGGGAGAAGAATGTTAACCTTTTTAGTGGAGATAGTAGAAAAGATATAGAAGAAACGATCGAGATTAAAGATTTAAATTCTGAAGAATTAAACGATTTAATCGGAGATCAAGCTGCCAATACGCTGCGAGAAGAAATTGAATTGGTTGATGGTATTTATCCTAAGTTTAATAAGGACGATTACTTAGCAGGTGATTTACAACCTGTATTTTTTGGTTCAGCACTTAATAATTTTGGAGTAAGAGAATTGTTAGATTGTTTCGTGGATATAGCCCCAACTCCAAGACCCAAACAAAGTGAAGAACGTTTAGTAGCACCTGACGAAAATAAATTCAGTGGTTTTGTATTTAAAATACATGCTAATATGGATCCGAATCATAGAAATCGCTTAGCATTTGTAAAAATTGTTTCCGGTGAATTTAAACGAAATGCACCATATTTACACGTTAGAAATAACAAAAAAGTAAAATTTTCGAGTCCGAATGCCTTTTTTGCGGAAAAGAAAGAAATTGTAGATATATCATATCCTGGAGATATTGTTGGTCTTCAAGATACTGGGAATTTTAAAATAGGGGATACATTTACTGAAGGTGAATTACTAAATTACAAGGGTGTCCCGAGTTTCTCTCCTGAGCATTTTAGATATATTAATAATGCAGATCCGTTAAAATCAAAACAACTTAATAAAGGCATAGATCAATTAATGGATGAGGGAGTGGCTCAATTATTTACGCTCGAACTTAATGGTAGAAAGGTAATTGGAACTGTTGGTGCATTGCAATATGAAGTCATACAATATCGATTGGAGCATGAATATGGTGCCAAATGTATTTACGAAAATTTGAATGTTTTCAAAGCCTGCTGGATCGAAGCTGAAGATCCAAAGAACGATGAGTACAAAGAATTTTTAAGAGTTAAACAACGTTATTTGGCGAAAGACAAGCAGGATCAGCTTGTATTTTTAGCCGACTCTTCATTTTCTTTACAAATGACACAACAAAAATACCCAAGTATCACCTTTCATTTTACTTCCGAATTCAATTAAAAACAAAAAAAACAGCATGTCGTTCGTCGATTAGTTGCTAAAAATGTTGTATTTAATCGATTAATCATTACATTTAATCGATTATTTGAAGGTGACCATTATTTTGTTATCTACATTTAATTTAGAATCATAACCCCAAATAATGATCTACTTATGGAAACAAATGCAAATGTTTTCAGTAATACGGATATTACTGTAACCTTCGAACCTTGCGTCTGCATTAATGCAGAACGTTGCGCAAAAGAACTTTCAAACGTATTTAGAAACTCTGTTATTCCTTGGGTAAACCTTGATGGTGCATCTTCAAGTAAAATAATAGAACAGGTAAAAAAGTGTCCATCCGGAGCTTTACAATTTTACAAAAACAAAGAAGTCGCTTAATTTAAGTTAGATTCGTCTTAGCCTGAATCGCTTATAATAAAAAAACCCTCTGGATATTTCCAAAGGGTTTTTTTTTATTTATGCTTGACCAGTTGGTCCAAAATTCAATGGAATTGGAGGCTGTTCATAATCTTTAATTTCACCATGAGCACTTTCAAATCGCTTCACGTTATCTCCTAAAGCTTTAAGCAAACGCTTCGCATGTTGTGGTGTCAATATAATTCTTGACTTCACTTTGCTTTTTGGTGTACCTGGCATAATACTTACAAAATCAACAACAAACTCAGATACTGAATGATTTATGATTGCCAAATTGGAATATGTTCCTTCAGCCACTTTCTCATCTAATTCAATATTAATTTGACCTTGTTTCTTTTGATTTTTATCTTCTGCCATACTAATTATTAATTATAATTCATTTCCTCTTTTACCTTCATCATTTCGTTGAACTCTTCTTTAGAGCCAACAATAATGCTTTCAAAACGTCTTACACCTGTTCCTGCTGGAATTCTATGACCAACAATTACATTCTCTTTAAGACCTTCTAAATCATCTACCTTAGCGCTCACTGCAGCTTCATTTAAAACTTTAGTAGTTTCCTGGAATGATGCAGCAGATATAAACGATTTAGTTTGTAATGACGCTCTAGTAATACCTTGCAAGATAGGAGTAGCAGTAGCTGGCCTAGCTTCTCTAGCAGTAACTAACGCTTTATCCTCACGACGTAAAATCGAATTTTCATCTCTCATTTCACGAGAAGAAATAATCTGTCCTGGTTTAAGGTTTTCAGAATCCCCAGCTTCTTCAACTACTTTCAATCCGAAAATCTTATCATTCTCTTCAATGAAATCAGCTTTATGAGCCAATTGATCTTCTAAGAAAATTGTATCACCAGAATCAATGATTTTTACTTTACGCATCATTTGTCTAACAACCACTTCGAAGTGCTTATCATTAATTTTCACACCTTGTAAACGATATACTTCTTGTACTTCATTTACCAAGTATTGTTGAACTGCAGATGGTCCTTTAATATTTAAGATATCATTAGGTGTAATTGAACCATCAGATAATGGCATACCAGCTTTTACATAATCATTTTCTTGTACAAGAATTTGATTCGATAACTTCACTAAGTATTTCTTAATATCACCTGTTTTAGATTCAATAATAATCTCGCGATTACCTCTTTTAATTTTACCAAAAGATACAACACCATCAATAGCACTCACTACTGCCGGATTAGATGGATTACGCGCTTCAAACAATTCTGTTACACGAGGTAAACCTCCAGTAATATCACCAGCTTTAGCTGATTTCCGTGGTATTTTAACTAAAATTTTACCAATATTAATCTTCTCACCATCATCAATCATTAAGTGAGCTCCTACAGGTAAATTATATGAACGAATTGTATTTCCTTTAGCGTCTTCAATATGCATTGTAGGAATCAACTTCTTGTTTCTAGATTCAGAAATTACTTTTTCTTGGAATCCAGTTTGCTCATCAATTTCTACTTGATACGTTATACCTTGTTCAATGTTTTCATATTTTACTTTTCCAGCAAACTCTGAAATAATAACACCGTTATATGGATCCCATTGACAAACAACATCATCCTTTTTAAGCTTAGATCCATTTTTCACATAGATGTAAGATCCATAAGGAATATTATTTGTACTTAAGGTAATTCCTGTTTTGGCATCAACCAATTTAAGTTCAGAGGTTCTTGAAATTACTACATCAACCTCATTTCCTTCATTATCTTTACTCTTAACTGTTTTAAGATCTTCAATTTCAGCAACACCATCAAACTTAACCGTTAACTTATTTTCTTCAGAAATGTTACCCGCAATACCACCAACGTGGAATGTACGTAATGTTAACTGTGTTCCTGGTTCACCAATAGATTGTGCGGCAACAACACCAACAGCTTCACCTCTTTGTACCATTTTACCAGTAGCAAGGTTACGTCCGTAACATGCAGAACAAATTCCTTTTTTAGCTTCACAACTTAACGCAGAACGCACTTCAATAGAATCTAATGGAGAGGCCTGTATACGTTTAGCAACATTATCATGAATATGTTCACCAGCAGCCACTAAAAGCTCTTCAGTAATTGGGTCATATACATCGTTTAAAGATGTACGTCCAACAATTCTATCTTCTAGTGTTTCAATAATCTCTTCGTTCTTCTTCAATGCAGATACTTCAATACCTCTCAATGTTCCACAGTCTTCACTGTAAATAATTACATCTTGAGATACATCTACTAAACGACGTGTTAAGTAACCAGCATCGGCAGTTTTAAGTGCGGTATCGGCAAGACCTTTACGAGCACCGTGTGTAGAGATAAAATATTCTAAGATTGAAAGTCCTTCTTTAAAGTTAGAAAGAATTGGATTCTCAATAATCTCTCCACCTCCGGCAGTAGATTTTTTTGGTTTTGCCATTAATCCACGCATACCTGTAAGCTGACGAATCTGTTCTTTGGATCCACGAGCTCCAGAATCAAGCATCATATATACTGAGTTAAATCCTTGTTGATCTTCACGAATACGTTTCATTGACAATTCTGTCAATTCAGCATTAGTAGAAGTCCAAATATCAATAACTTGGTTATAACGTTCGTTATTAGTAATTAATCCCATATTATAATTTGCCATAATACCATCAACTAAGCCATTAGCTTTATCAATCATACCTTGTTTTTCAGCTGGGATAATAATATCTCCTAAACTAAATGACAATCCACCTTGGAATGCGAACTTATATCCTAATGTTTTAATCTCATCTAAGAACGATGCAGTTTCAGGAACACTAGTTGCTTTTAATATATTACCAATAATATCTCTTAATGATTTTTTAGTAAGAACCTCATTAATATAACCCGCAGCTTCTGGTACTTTTTCATTAAATAATACACGTCCAACTGTGGTTTCAATAATTTGAGATGTTAATACACCTTCATCATTAAAATCTTGTGTTCTAACTTTAATAGTTGCGTTTAGTTCAACTCTCTTTTCATTGTAAGCAATAGTTACTTCTTCTGGAGAGTAGAATGTTAAACCTTCACCAATTACCTTATAATCATCAGTCGTTTTTCTCTGCTTGGTCATATAATATAAACCAAGAACCATATCTTGAGATGGTACCGTTACTGGTGAACCATTCGCAGGATTTAAGATATTATGAGATGCCAGCATTAATAATTGACATTCCAGAATAGCTTCAGGACCTAATGGTAAATGCACCGCCATTTGATCTCCATCAAAATCGGCATTAAATGCAGTACACACTAACGGGTGTAATTGAATTGCCTTACCTTCAATTAATTTAGGTTGAAACGCCTGAATACCTAGCCTGTGAAGTGTAGGGGCACGATTTAAAAGCACGGGATGTCCTTTTAAAACATTCTCTAAGATATCCCAAACTACAGGTTCTTTTCTATCTATAATTTTCTTCGCAGATTTTACTGTTTTTACGATTCCTCTTTCAATCAGTTTTCTGATAATAAAAGGCTTGTAAAGCTCAGCTGCCATACCTTTAGGCAATCCACATTCAAATAATTTTAATTCTGGTCCAACAACAATTACCGAACGTGCTGAATAATCCACACGTTTACCAAGTAAATTTTGACGGAAACGACCTTGTTTACCTTTTAATGAATCAGATAAAGATTTTAAAGGTCTGTTAGAATCTGTTTTTACTGCAGACGCTTTACGTGTGTTATCAAATAATGAATCCACAGATTCTTGTAACATACGTTTTTCATTACGTAAAATCACTTCAGGAGCCTTGATTTCAACAAGTCTCTTCAAACGGTTATTACGAATAATTACACGACGGTATAAATCATTTAAATCTGAAGTCGCAAAACGACCACCATCTAAAGGTACTAATGGACGTAATTCTGGCGGAATAATTGGAATGGCTTTCATAATCATCCATTCTGGTCTATTCTCACGATTCGCATTAGAATCTCTAAACGCTTCAACAACTTGTAAACGTTTTAACGCTTCGGTTTTACGTTGTTTAGATGTTTCAGTATTTGCTTTATGACGCAAATCATAAGACAATTGATTTAAATCTATTCTAGCTAATAAATCAATTAAACACTCTGCTCCCATTTTCGCAATGAACTTTTCAGGATCAGTATCGTCTAAATATTGATTTTCTTGAGGAAGTGTTTCAAGAATATTTAGGTATTCTTCTTCAGTTAAGAAATCCATTTTTTGCAATGGTTCTCCCTCTATATTTTTTGCATTACCAGGTTGAATTACTACGTATCGTTCGTAGTAAATAATCATATCTAATCGCTTAGATGGTAAACCAAGTAAATATCCAATTTTATTTGGTAACGAACGGAAATACCAGATATGAGCAACTGGCACAACAAGGTTGATGTGTCCAACTCTATCTCGACGTACTTTCTTTTCAGTTACTTCAACACCACAACGGTCACAAACAATACCTTTATAACGTATTCTTTTGTATTTTCCACAAGCACATTCAAAATCCTTTACAGGACCAAAAATACGCTCACAGAATAAACCGTCACGCTCTGGTTTATGTGTTCGATAATTAATAGTTTCTGGTTTTAAAACTTCGCCACGAGATGCTCCTAAAACAGACTCTGGAGATGCTAAACCAATAGAGATTTTATTAAATCTCTGAATTGTATTCTTATCTTGTCTTCTTGCCATAATATATGGTACTATCGAATTATTTTGTAAACTTTATATATTCCCTCTTTCGAGGGAATTAACTATTCCTCTAATCTAATATCTAATCCTAATCCTTTCAATTCATGCATTAATACATTGAAAGATTCAGGTAGTCCAGGTTCTGGCATTGGCTCTCCCTTAACGATTGCTTCGTAAGTTTTTGCTCTACCAATAACATCATCAGATTTTACTGTTAAGATTTCACGCAAAGTACTTGACGCTCCATAAGCTTCAAGTGCCCAAACTTCCATCTCTCCAAAACGTTGACCACCAAATTGTGCTTTACCACCAAGAGGTTGTTGTGTAATTAAAGAGTAAGGTCCTATTGAACGTGCGTGCATCTTATCGTCAATCATATGGCCCAGTTTGATCATATAGATCACACCTACAGTAGCCGGTTGATCAAAACGATCTCCTGTTCCACCATCATAAAGATACGTATGACCAAATCTTGGCACACCAGCTTCATCAGTAAATCCATTTATTTGATCTAGAGTAGCACCATCAAAAATAGGTGTAGCATAGGTACGTCCTAATTTTTGTCCAGCCCAACCTAAAACAGTTTCATAAATTTGTCCAATATTCATACGAGATGGTACACCTAATGGATTCAATACGATATCAACTGGAGTTCCATCTTCTAAGAATGGCATGTCTTCTTGACGAACGATACGAGCAACAATACCCTTATTTCCGTGACGTCCTGCCATTTTATCACCCACTTTTAATTTACGTTTTTTAGCAACATAAACTTTAGCAAGTTTTATGATACCTGCTGGTAATTCATCTCCTACAGAAATCGTAAATTTCTCACGACGTAATGATCCTTGTAAATCATTTTCTTTAATCTTATAGTTATGAATTAAATCAGCAACTAAACTGTTTGTATGTTTATCAGTAGTCCATGTACCAGAAGTTAAATGCGCATAATCATCAACAGCATTTAACATTTTTAAAGTATACTTCTTACCCTTAGGAATAATCTCTTCACTTAAGTCGTTGAAAATACCTTGAGCCGTTTTTCCATTTACAATTGTAAATAATTTTTCAACTAAAACATCTTTTAAGTCGTCAAATTTCTTGTAGTAAATGTTTTCTAAAGCTTCGATATCTTCTTTATCCTTAGCTCTTTTACGCTTGTCTTTTACAGCTCTTGAGAATAATTTTTTCTCAATTACCACACCATGTAATGATGGTGAAGCTTTAAGTGATGCATCTTTAACATCACCTGCTTTATCACCAAAGATAGCACGTAAAAGTTTCTCTTCAGGTGTTGGATCAGATTCTCCTTTAGGTGTAATTTTACCTATTAAAATATCACCAGGTTTGATTTCAGCACCAACGCGAATCATTCCGTTTTCATCTAAATCTTTAGTAGCTTCTTCAGAAACATTAGGAATATCATTGGTTAATTCTTCATTACCTAATTTCGTATCTCTTACTTCTAATGAATACTCATCGATATGAATAGATGTGAAAATATCATCACGAACAACTTTTTCAGAAATCACGATGGCATCCTCAAAGTTATATCCTTTCCATGGCATAAAGGCCACTTTCATATTTCTACCTAAAGCTAACTCTCCATTTTCAGTTGCATAACCTTGACAAAGTACCTGTCCTTTTTTCACTTTATCACCTTTCTCTACGATAGGTTTTAAGTTAATAGACGTACCTTGATTGGTCTTTCTGAATTTCACTAAAGGATATGTTTTAGTATCGCTATCAAAGCTCACCATAGCAGCATCATCAGTACGTTCGTACTTGATTGTAATTTCATTTGCATCAACATATTCAACACGACCATCTCCTTCAGCATTTATCAATACTCTTGAATCTGAAGCCACTTGACGTTCTAGACCTGTTCCTACAATTGGAGCTTGTGGACGCAATAATGGAACTGCTTGACGCATCATATTTGATCCCATCAAGGCTCTATTCGCATCATCATGTTCTAAGAAAGGAATTAAAGATGCAGAAATTGAAGCAATTTGATTAGGTGCAACATCTGTATAATGAACATTTGCTGGATCAATCACTGGGAAATCACCTTCTTGCCTTGCAATAATCTTATCTTCAAGAATTTTCCCATGATCATCAACTCTAACGTTAGCTTGAGCGATTAGCATGTCTTCTTCCTCTTCAGCACTTAAATATGTAGGTATATTTTTAATATCAACTACTCCATTATCAACCTTTCTATATGGTGTTTCGATGAATCCCATGCCATTTACTTTTGCGTAAACAGATAGAGATGAAATCAGACCAATATTCGGACCCTCAGGAGTTTCAATAGGACATAAACGTCCATAGTGTGTATAGTGAACATCACGTACTTCGAAACCAGCACGTTCTCTTGATAGACCACCAGGACCTAAAGCAGATAAACGACGTTTGTGCGTAATCTCTGCTAATGGATTGGTTTGATCCATAAATTGAGATAACTGATTTGTACCGAAGAATGAATTAATTACTGATGATAATGTTTTAGCATTAATCAAATCAATAGGTGTAAATACTTCATTATCACGAACGTTCATACGCTCACGAATTGTACGTGCCATACGCGCTAAACCAACACCAAATTGAGAAGACAATTGTTCACCAACTGTACGTACACGACGGTTAGATAGGTGATCAATATCATCAATCTCAGCTTTTGAGTTAATCAACTCAATTAAATATTTGATGATAGTAATGATATCTTCTTTGGTAAGTACTTGCTTATCCATTCCAATATCAAGACCCAATTTCTTATTCATTCTATAACGACCAACTTCTCCTAAAGAGTAACGTTGATCAGAGAAGAATAATTTATCAATAATACCACGAGCAGTTTCTTCATCAGGCGGCTCAGCGTTACGTAATTGACGGTAAATGTGTTCTACAGCTTCTTTTTCAGAGTTTGTTGGATCCTTTTGAAGTGTATTATGTATAATAGCATAATCTCCTTGTTGCGCACTTTCTTTGTGTAATAAAATTGTTTTTACACCAGCTTCAAGAATTTCTTCTATATTTTCTTTATCAATAACTGTATCACGATCAAGAACGATTTCATTTCGTTCTATCGATACAACTTCTCCTGTATCTTCATCAACGAAATCTTCATGCCATGTATTTAATACACGTGCAGCAAGTTTACGACCAACGATTTTCTTTAATCCTGATTTTGACACTTTAACTTCTTCAGCAAGGTCAAATATTTCTAGAATATCTTTATCACGTTCAAATCCGATCGCTCTAAATAAAGTGGTTACAGGTAATTTTTTCTTTCTATCAATATAAGCATACATTACTTGATTGATATCAGTTGCAAATTCTATCCAAGATCCTTTGAAAGGAATTACTCTTGCTGAATACAACTTGGTTCCATTAGCATGGAAAGATTGACTAAAGAATACACCAGGTGATCTATGTAATTGAGATACAACTACACGTTCTGCACCATTAATGCAAAATGTACCACTTGGAGTCATATAAGGTATAGTTCCTAAGTACACATCTTGAACAATGGTTTCGAAATCCTCATGTTCAGGGTCTGTACAATATAGTTTTAACCTTGCTTTAAGTGGAACACTGTATGTTAATCCTCTTTCAATACATTCTTCAATTGTATATCTTGGAGGATCAATAAAGTAATCCAAAAATTCCAAGACGAATTGATTACGTGTGTCTGTGATTGGAAAGTTTTCCATGAAGGTATTATATAGGCCTTCATTTCCTCTTTGTTCTGATTTAGTCTCTAATTGGAAAAAATCCTGGAAGGATTTTATCTGAATATCCAAGAAATCCGGGTACTCAGTTCTATTAATAATAGAAGAGAAATTTAATCTTTCAGCTGTTTTTGCTAACATCGATGAACGAGATTTTGATTAAAAATTATTTTATACGTGTACATAACATTAATATACACAAAAGGGTTTAGGTCATAGAGATAATCTCCAGACCTAAACCATAAATTGTAGGTTAGTTAAGCTTACTTAAGCTCAACCTCAGCTCCTGCTTCTTCTAAAGAAGTTTTTAAACCTTCAGCTTCGTCTTTAGAAACACCTTCTTTGATTGCACTTGGCGCATCATCAACTAAACCTTTAGCTTCTTTCAATCCTAAACCAGTTAATTCCTTAACTAATTTTACAACTGCTAATTTAGAACCACCAGCGGCTTTAAGGATTACGTCGAATTCAGTTTGTTCTTCTGCAGCTTCTCCGCCAGCAGCTCCACCACCTGCTGCTACAGCTACTGCTGCTGCTGCTGGTTCGATACCGTATTCGTCCTTTAATATTGTTGCTAATTCGTTAACTTCTTTTACTGTTAAGTTAACTAATTGTTCTGCGAAATCTTTTAAATCTGCCATTTTCTATCGTTTTTAATAATTTTAATAAAATATAATTTGTTTAAGTGCGTACTATTTTGATTATCCTTCTTTTTCGGATAATGTTTTGATAATTCCTGCTATTGTTCCACCACCTGATTTAAGTGCAGAAATAACATTCTTAGCTGGAGACTGTAATAAGCCTACAATTTCTCCTATCAACTCTTCTTTAGACTTGATATCAACTAACATATCTAATTGCTCATCACCAATGTAAACTGATTCCTCTATAAAAGCCCCTTTCAATAAAGGCTTTTCAGCTTTTTTACGGAATGCTTTAATTACTTTAGCTGGAGCATTTCCAGTTTCAGAATACATAACTGAAGTATTCCCTTTTAGTACCGATGGTAAATCTCCAAAATCTCTATCTGAAGCGTCCATTGCTTTTACTAATAAGGTATTCTTAACAACAGCTAATTTTACGTCAGCTTTAAAACAAGCTCTACGTAAATCTGAAGTGTTTCCTGCATTTAATCCAGATATATCTGTTAAGTATATATTTGTATTATCAGCTAATTGCGCAGTCAACTCTTCAATAACTTGTGATTTTTCTTCTCTTGTCATAATATAAAAGTTTTACTGCTTAATTATTTCTTGTTTCTACTGCTATACTCGGACTCATAGTACTAGACATAAAAACGCTTTTCATATAAGTTCCTTTTGAAGATGTAGGCTTCAATTTCATTATAGTCGATAACAACTCATTCGCATTTCCAACCAATTTGTCAGCACTAAATGATGCTTTCCCTATTGGAGCGTGTATAATACCTGTTTTATCAACTTTAAAATCAATCTTACCTGCTTTAACTTCAGTTACAGCTTTAGCAACATCCATAGTTACTGTTCCTGTTTTAGGATTTGGCATTAAACCTCTTGGTCCTAATACTCTACCTAACGGTCCTAATTTACCCATGATGCTTGGCATAGTAACGATAACGTCAACATCTGTCCAACCACCTTTAATTTTTTCAAGGTATTCATCTAACCCAACATAATCAGCGCCGGCTTCTTTAGCTTCTGCTTCTTTATCTGGAGTTACTAAGGCCAATACTTTCATGTCCTTTCCAGTTCCATGAGGTAAAGAAACTACACCTCTTACCATTTGATTTGCCTTACGAGGATCTACTCCAAGTCTTATAGCTAAATCTACAGACGCGTCAAATTTTGTATAGGTAATTTCTTTTAGTAAAGCCGAAGCTTCTTCAAGAGTGTAAAGTTTGTTTTTCTCAACTTTTGCTCTTGCATCTTTTTGCTTTTTTGTCATTCTTGCCATTTCAAAAAATTTTAGTTAGGTGATGTTCCACCTTTAACTGTTATTCCCATCGATCTTGCAGTACCAGCAACCATTTTCATAGCAGAATCAATAGTAAACGCATTTAAGTCTACCATTTTGTCTTCTGCAATAGTTTTAACTTGATCCCAAGTTACTTTTGCTACTTTTTTTCTGTTCGGTTCTCCAGATCCTTTTTTTACTTTGGCCGCTTCCAATAATTGAACTGCAGCTGGAGGAGTTTTGATGACGAAATCAAATGATTTGTCTTTGTACACAGAAATTACTACAGGTAATACTTTTCCAGGTTTGTCCTGAGTTCTAGCATTAAACTGTTTGCAAAATTCCATGATATTAACTCCGGCAGCTCCTAAAGCGGGTCCAACTGGTGGCGACGGATTCGCAGCACCTCCCCGAACTTGTAATTTAACTACTTTACCTAATTCTTTTGCCATTTTAATTAATTTAGTTTGTATCTCTTTTAAATTGGAAGCAAAAAAGAAATACTATATATGTTGTAACAACTTATTAAACTTTTTCTACTTGCATATAACTTAATTCTAATGGTGTTTTTCTTCCGAAAATTTTAACCATTACTTCAAGTTTACGCTTTTCTTCATTTATCTTTTCAATAGTACCATCAAATCCATTAAATGGTCCATCAATTACTTTCACAGTTTCACCAATAGTAAAAGGTATCGCAATATTTGCATCAGCATCAACTGATAACTCATCAACTTTACCTAACATTCTATTTACTTCAGACTGTCTTAACGGTACAGGTTCACCACCTTTGGTTTCACCTAAAAACCCAATAACATTTGTTATTGACTTTATAATATGTGGTATTTCCCCACTCAAATTTGCTTGAATCATAATGTAACCTGGAAAATAAACTTTCTCTTTATTTATTTTCTTACCATTACGTATCTGAATCACTTTTTCGGTAGGAACCAAAACCTGATCCACAAAATCTTCTAATCCTAAACGAGCTATTTCATTCTCGATATAGGCTTTGATTTTGTTTTCCTGACCACTTACGGCTCTAACAACGTACCACTTTTTATTTACACTAGTTTCAGACATTCAAATATTTTTATTTAGTTAATCCAGCTAAAAAATGATTTAATAACTCGACTAAAAACAGAATCTACTCCCCAAATAGCGAGAGAAAAGATAATCGAAAATACAGCCACTAAAATAGTTAGACTTTGCGCTTCTGTCCAAGTTGGCCATGACACATTATTCTTCAATTCGTCGAATGATTCTTTTATATAGTTTACAATTCCTGCCATTTGATTTTTTATTTGCACGGGTTGAGAGACTCGAACTCACGACACCTGGTTTTGGAGACCAGTGCTCTACCAACTGAGCTAAACCCGTAAATATAAATCAAGGCGTCTCGCAAAAACAAGACACCTTAATTAATATTTAGATTATTTTATTTAGTCTAATATTTCAGTAACCTGACCAGCTCCTACTGTTCTACCACCTTCACGAATTGCAAAACGTAAACCTATGTTCATTGCAATTGGCTGAATAAGTTCAACAGTAATAGTAAGGTTATCTCCAGGCATCACCATTTCAACTCCATCAGGAAGCGCAATGTTTCCAGTTACATCCGTTGTACGTACGTAAAACTGTGGACGGTAGTTATTATGGAATGGCGTGTGACGTCCACCTTCTTCTTTCTTAAGTACGTAAACCTCAGCTTTAAATTTAGCGTGTGGTGTTACTGAACCTGGCTTACAAATAACCATACCTCTAGAGATTTGAGATTTCTCAATACCTCTTAATAAGATACCAGCATTATCACCAGCTTCACCTCTATCAAGGATTTGACGGAACATTTCAATACCAGTAACAGTAGATGTTAATTTCTCAGCACCCATACCAATGATCTCAACTGGATCTCCTGTGTTAGCTACACCAGTTTCAATACGCCCTGTTGCAACAGTTCCACGACCAGTAATTGAGAATACATCTTCAATTGGCATTAAGAATGGCTTGTCAACTTCACGTGTTGGCTCTTCAATCCAGCTATCAACAGACTCCATTAATTCCATTACAGTATCAACCCATTTTTGTTCACCGTTAAGTGCACCTAAAGCTGAACCAGCAATTACAGGACCATTATCACCATCATATTCGTAGAATGATAATAATTCTCTAATTTCCATTTCTACTAATTCTAATAATTCATCATCATCAACCATATCCACTTTATTCATGAATACAACCATACGAGGAATACCTACTTGACGTCCTAAAAGGATATGCTCACGAGTTTGAGGCATAGGACCATCTGTTGCCGCAACAACTAAGATAGCACCATCCATTTGTGCAGCACCAGTAACCATGTTCTTTACGTAATCGGCGTGACCTGGGCAGTCAACGTGCGCGTAATGACGATTTGCTGTTGCATATTCTACATGTGAAGTATTAATTGTAATACCTCTTTCTTTTTCTTCAGGAGCGTTGTCAATTTGATCAAAGCTCATTGCGCTTGATAAACCTGCATCAGCTAATACTTTAGTAATAGCAGCAGTTAAAGTTGTTTTACCGTGATCTACGTGTCCAATTGTACCTATGTTAAGGTGTGGTTTTGAACGATCGAAAGTTGCCTTTGCCATGTTTAATTTATTTTAATCTTATTTATATTAATGTTCAATTTAATTCTATACATTATAAATGAGCCAATGACGAGATTTGAACTCGTGACCTCTTCCTTACCAAGGAAACGCTCTACCCCTGAGCTACACCGGCTTAAAAAATAGAGCGAGAGACCGGGTTCGAACCGGCGACATTCAGCTTGGAAGGCTGACGCTCTACCAACTGAGCTACTCTCGCAATATTAAGGTCTATATTAAAAAAGTGGGGAGAGCAGGATTCGAACCTGCGAAGACGTAGTCAGCAGATTTACAGTCTGCCCTCGTTGGCCGCTTGAGTATCTCCCCTTTCTTCTTTTTAATATCATCAACATTTTAAAGAACTTCAATCAATTAAAAATGACATACATTCCTAAGTTGATTTTCAAGTTTCAAAACACTTAATTCCTCAAGTATTTTAAGAGCCGATGGAGGGACTCGAACCCACGACCTGCTGATTACAAATCAGCTGCTCTAGCCAGCTGAGCTACATCGGCTTTTTGTTACTTTTTTCGCAATAAAAAAGCCCGCTATTTCTAACGGACTGCAAATGTAGAGATTTATTCTTTTATTCAAAGCATTTTTTGAAAAATTTTATCAGATATGTGCTCTTAATTTCTCTTTTCGCTTTTTTAATTGCCTTTCTAGAGATGAAACTGCCATATCTGCCCCTTCTTCAAATGATTTGCATTGCTTCTTTACTACAAAACTATCACCAGGAACATTTACTCTGGCTTCAAATATTTTATTTTTCTTTTCACTTGTATTTTCAAGTTTTAAATATACATCTGATTGAATCACTTTATCATAAAACATATCTAACTTATCCATTCGCTTTTGAATAAAATCTATCAGTTTTTGGTCCGCATTAAAATTTACTGATTGTGTGTTTACTTTCATCTGTTTATTTTTTAAGTTATTAAATCGGTCAGATGTAATTCACCAAAAACCATTATCGTTGCTAACAATAATTATTCATGGCTCATTTCATACTACTCTTTTTTTAGTGAGACAATAGTTAATCTGTTTTACTTCTTGGATGCGAATTTGAATACACCTTTTTTAATTCTGCTATACTATTATGTGTATAAACTTGGGTCGCCGCCAAACTTGAATGTCCAAGAAGTTCTTTAACAGCATTTAGATTTGCACCTTGGTTCAATAAATGCGTCGCAAAAGAGTGTCTCAAAATATGAGGACTTCGTTTTACTTTTGCAGATGCTTTACTAAAATAATCATTTATAATTCTGTAAACAAGTGTTTCATAGATTTTCGCACCTTTCTTCGTTAAAAAGAGATAGGATGCATCTTGAATAACTTCTAAACTATTTCTAGCATTTTTATAATTTTGAATGCTTGTTACAACAGAATCAATTAACGGAATAATTCGCTCCTTATTTCTTTTACCTAATACTTTCAACGTTTTATTAGAATCATCTATATCTGACATCTTAATTTGTATCAGTTCAATTCGACGTATACCTGTCGCGTAGAACAGTTCAATTATTAAACGATCTCTTAATCCTTCAAAACTGGTTTCGAATTGCAATTCATTTAAAACAGTTTTCAGTTCTTGTTCTGAAAAAGGAATTTGAATCTTCTTGCTTGTTTTTAGCGCCTTATGCTTTGCAAGCGGATTCGCTGTTATAGTTTCAGTCTTGATAAGAAATTTATAATATGAATTGAGTGCAGATACTTTTCTATTAATACTTCTATTGGCTATACCGCTTTCAACCAAATTAACAATCCAGCTTCTTATTTGTTGATAATTCACTGTATCAATACTGGACATATCATAATCCGTTTTAATAAACCCTAAAAAGCTTTCAAGATCTCTACTATAAGAAATTATAGTGAGTTCTGAATACTTCTTTTCGTATAACAAATAATCTGTAAATGGTTTGAAAGGCATCTATTGGCTATTAGGTATATTAAAGGTACTAACTTTATGTGTAATATTTGACTTTGATATATCTTTAATGATTTTGAATAAAAAAAAGCCCTGTATGTACAGGACTTTTTAATTCTTATAGAAGATTGGCACTATACATTTTCTTGATCTCTTAAACCTTGAACATATTGTGCTTTTTGAATTTGAGCGCGACGTTCATCTGAGGGTTTCGTAAATTGCTTTCGTGTTTGCAATTGATTTTTTATAGTCGTTTTAACAAACTTTCGTTTGAAACGTTTTAACGCTCTATCTATATTTTCTCCTTCTTTAACTGGAATTCTTAACATAGTATCTTAACCTCCCTTCTTTTAGATTTTTAAGGCTGCAAATATATAAAGGAATTCAGTATTTACAATAATTTTATTTTTATTTTTTTATTGTTTAAAGAGTGAAGCGCGTTTACTTAAATCTTGTATTAACTTCTCCTCTTCTTCACTTTCTAATAACACGTTGTAATTTTTCCAAAAGGCCTTGTTATAAGGTCTATTTGAAAAGATATCTTCGGTCCATGCTCCCTTTAGACTTTCATCTATAAGCTCTGGATCAAGAATGATTTCGGTAAATAGGATTTCTTGAATTGTATAATAGTACCGTTCATCCTTATCATATCGAGATTCGTCATCACGTCTTAGCTTTTTAGTTGGTTTAAAACCAATATTAACTAGTTTAGGAGTTTCATAATAAAAATAATTAGGATACATTTTACCCTCATACTCCATATAAGTCATTACTAGTTTGTGATTGACCTGTGTATCAAATAAAGTTTTACTTCTTCCTTTTTGAGACTCTGAAGCAGCAACAAGTTCATATTCAATTTTCTTAACCGCATAATTATCCCAATAAATATAAAGCCAGCCGTTTGCTTCATATCCTTCATTATAAATGTTCTTAGTATTTAGACCCACAAAATCTTTACTTTTTGCGATTTTAATTTTATATAGTTTTCGATCATTATCCACTAATATTGTATCCAATTCAAACTGATGCTTATCAAGCATATTTTCACCAAATAAAGCTTCAGACATGTTTGAGTTTCTCAATAAATTTAGTCGCCCTTTAAATAAGTTCGCCAAACCATTTACTCGTGTATCATTCCATTTTATAGCTTTAATTAAAGAAGCAGTTTCAATAGTATCTCTATCGAGTCGTTTTGATTTAAGGTTAATATTTTTAGCATTATGTTTCAGATAGGAATAATATGAAAATATACTATCAACATCCCTCAAATCATAACTTTTCCTGACTTCATCAACATTTATTTTCAAATTCTGATTGGAGCCGGAAGCATAACTAGAATCATATAAGGTAATGGCACTTTCTATGAGCCATTTAAATTCCTTTTTATTGCGTTCTTTATGTCTTAAAAACCCTTTCTGTAGATATGGTAATTCTGGCAAGTTAACATCTAACTTTCCAATTGCTTTTTGTACGATTTCATTTCCGGTAGTTGGTCTAGGTTCTGCCAACAGAACTATTTCATCTAAGGCAGCAATGTCTTCTTCCAAATATATTTCAACGTCATTTTCGAACGCGCTAATTACACTTTTAAAACTTTTAAATCCAATAGATGAAATAATGAGCGTGTCGTTTTCAAATCCTTTATCAACTAATAAAACAAATTTTCCATCAGAATTACTGACAGTTCCAACAGTTGTGTTTTTAACATATATACTAGCACTTTCTATAGGCAGTAAAGTCGAAAAATCAACTATTTTGCTCTTAATTTCTTTTTGTGAAAAGGCATTAATACAAAAGAAACACATGGACCAGCAAAAAAAATGCTTTAAATAAGGAGTAGTCATCTTAGAAATTAAATTTGAACTGCTTTTAAGTGGACGGCTTATAATCCTTTTTATCAATCACGATTTTAGAGATTATTTCTCTAAGAATCTCGGAGGTTCCTCCACCAATTGGCCCCAGTCGACTATCACGTAGCAGTCTTGCTAATGGATAATCTTCCATGTATCCATAGCCTCCTAAAAATTGCAAACATTGAGTAGCAACCTCATCTGCCATTTTTGTGGATTGTAGTTTAGAAATAGTTGCTTCTTTAACCACATACTCTCCTTTATTCATTCGCGCTGCTACAGTATAGTTATATTCTTTGCAAATTTCCATATAACTATATGAATCTGCAAATGCATGACGCAATGCTTGGTACTGATTTATGGTTTTTCCAAACGTTTGTCTTTCCGACATGTATTGTTGTGCATATTCTAAAGCATATTCTGCTCTAGCATGTGCATTTACACCCATTATTAAGCGCTCAAATGCAAAATGCTGCATGATATATGGAAAACCTTGACCTTCTTCTCCCATTAAATGACTCGCAGGAATAACAACATTATCAAAAGCAATTTCTGCCGTATCAGAGGCTCTCCATCCTAATTTATCAAGTTTAGTTGAAGATATACCTACTGCATCTCTATCAATAATAAACATACTGATTCCTTTATTACCAAGTTCTGGACTTGTTTTAGCTGCAACAACTAAATAGTCGCTATAAATTCCATTAGTTATAAATGTTTTAGATCCATTTATCACATACGTATCTCCTTGTTTAACAGCAGTAGATCTCATTCCGGCAACATCGCTTCCTCCAAATGGTTCTGTAACGCATAGACAGCCTATCATTTGGCCATTTATACTTGGCGTTAAATACCGTTCTTTAATGTCATGACTTCCTTCAGCATTAACATGAGTCATAGCTAAATAAGCATGAGCCCACATGGCAGCTGCAAAACCACCAGAATTCACTTTTTGCAATTCTTCCAATAGAATAACTGTATAAAATAAATCTAGATTAAGGCCTCCATATTGTTCAGGATAGGCTAAACCAAAAAATCCCATTTCTCCGAATTTCTCCCAAATGAAACGCTCTATAGTTCCAGATTTCTCCCATTTATCGATATGTGGTACAACTTCTTTGTTTAAAAAATCTTTTAGACTTTGTCTAAAAAGTTGATGTTCTTCTGTGAAGTACATACTGTTCATAAAATTCGTGTTTAGTACAATTAATTGAGGGTCAAATATAACTTAATTATCTCAATTTTATTGACCGGAAAGTCTTTTACTTTTGTTAAATCATTCAAAGATTGGTAGCCTTGTCTCAGTATTCTTTGTTCTATAATATGATGTGCAATTTCATAATCAATGTGCTGAATAGTAACAAGTTCATCAATAGTAGCTTCATTCAATTTTATTATTTGGATAACTCTTGGCGTTTTAACCGTGAATTCGTTTGTAATACGTTCTATAACTTCTGGCGATAATCCATAGACATCTTGAAGCTGTACATCAGAAATGAAACCACCCGGAAATTTATTTCTAAATTTTACTATTCGTGCAGAAAATGCTTTTCCTATACCATTGACCTTTTGAAGCTGTTGTGCTGTCGCAAGATTTAAATCTATTTTTTGTGAATATGATTTCGGTACATTATAATTAGAATAGGACTTGTTTCGTTTAGTCTTAGGATTTGTTACCCATTCCGGAAATTTAAAATGTGGAGAAATTACTGCCAATAGTGAATCTGAAACTTTAGTAACCTTTTGAAAATCCTTAATCGAATTTATCCATTTATTTTTTGCTCTGAATTCTAATAAACGATCAATCTCTTCATTGGACATACCAAGCGTATATCCTTTGTAATCGGTAATATAATTTGGGTTGAATGGAAATACTTTAGGTTTATTCTTTTCAATCTGAATCTGTTTAAGTGAGTCTACTTCAGATCGAAATTGATCCAATTCCGCTTGATTTATAACCAATTCATCAACTGGCTTATCTACAAAAAAGTAGATACATTGCACTATAATAATCAGTACAATCAATAAAAAAATCCCACTTCGTTGTCCTTTTGAAAACTTGAAATGGGATTTGATATGTTTCATATTATAAATTTACACCTTTTTAGCTTTTATCGCACTTAGGTATTTATCAAGTTCTTTCTTAACCTTCGGAGCAAGTAATACAAGGCCAATCATATTTGGTATCATCATTGCAAAAATCATTGCATCTGAGAATCCAATAACAGAGCCTAAGCTAATTGATGCACCAACGATTACAAATAAACAAAATAATACTTTATATGCATACTCCATCTTTTTAGTTCTTCCGAATAAATAAGCCCAACCTTGATAACCATAATACGACCAAGAAATCATGGTACTAAATGCAAATAACACAACAGCCACTGTTAGCACATAAGGGAACCATGATATTACAGATTCAAATGCTCCAGATGTTAGTAAAATAGCATCCGCATCATTCAATCCAGCATTGGCAGCCGTTACATTTCCAGTAATAACTAATACTAAGGCTGTCATCGTACATACAACAACAGTATCTATAAATGGTTCTAGTAATGCTACTAATCCTTCACTTGCAGCATACTTTGTTTTTACTGCAGAATGCGCTATAGAAGCAGAACCTATTCCGGCTTCGTTTGAAAATGCTGCTCGCCTAAACCCCTGGACTAATACTCCAATAGCTCCACCAGCAACACCTTCAGGGCTAAATGCGCCATCAAAAATTTGCACGAAAGCAGAACCAATCATATCATAATTTGCAAATATTACAAATAGTGAAGCTGCAACATAAATCACAACCATAAAAGGTACAATCTTATCGGTTACTTTAGCAATTTTTTTAATACCTCCAATTATTACAATACCGACTAATATTGCCATTACTAAACCAAATACCCAACGATAACCATGCATAAATGATGCTTCACCACCAGTCATGTGTTCAAATAATTGGGCTGCTTGATTTACTTGAAACATATTTCCGCCTCCAAATGAACCACCAATTACAAATATGGCAAATAGAACGGCTAGCACTTTCCCAAGACCTTCTAATCCTTTAGATTTCAATCCTTTGGTCAAGTAATACATTGGCCCTCCATAAACGGTTCCATCTTCAGCTATATCTCTATATTTTACACCAAGCGTACACTCTACAAATTTGGATGCCATACCTAGTAAACCAGCTACTATCATCCAAAATGTGGCGCCAGCTCCTCCAATGGATACTGCAATTGCAACACCAGCTATATTTCCTAATCCTACCGTGGCTGACAGTGCTGCAGTTAGCGCTTGAAAATGCGACACTTCACCTACATGCCCTTCAATAGCTATCGTTTCAATAGCATCTCCTCCAGGCGTAGAGTCTCCAGCTCCAATTAAAGATTCGTGATGATCTATATCGTCATATTTTCCTCTAACAATATTTACAGATGTAAAAAATCCTCTAAAGTTTATAAACTTAAAATAAATGGTAAAATAAGTCGCTCCAATAATCAAAGGAAATAATACCCAAAACACTTTAACGCCTCCTCCGAAATCAATTTGATAAAAAATTGCATTTACAAACCAGCCAGTAGCATTACCAAAACTTTCATCAATCTGTTGATCGATTCCTTTTTCAGTAACCTCTTGTGCGAAGGTTAAAATTGGTAGTATTAAAGTAAAAAATGAAAGAAGAAATTTCTTCATAATGAGTATTTGTTAGTTAGTTAATAGTAAAAAGCAGGCAGCAAGATGCTAAAAAAATATCGTTTTTAAAAACATCCTTTGTTAAAAAGCCTACTCCACTTCTATATTATAAAGTGAATTTAGCTTTTGTATTTGTTCGGGTCTTCCTAATACGATGACTCTAGAATTTGCTACTAGTTTTAAATCGGCTTCAGGATTTATCACATAATCTCCACGCTCATCTTTATATCCTATAACACTACATCCCGTTTTTTTTCTAAGATCTAAGTCTTTTATGGTTTTAACCTCTTTAGTGTCGTACAATTTTTCAACTGCTATTTCTTCGATGTTAATATTAGATTTTCCAACAATTGATAAATTATCTATAAATTCTAAAAGTCCTGGTACGACAACCAATGATGCCATATGATCGCCACCAATTTTATCTGGAAGAATAACATTATTCGCACCTGCTAATTTTAATTTTTTATAAGATGTCTCTTGAGAGGCACGACTAATAATATTCATATTATTATTTATTTGTCTTGCAGATAGCACAACAAACAAATTATCAGCATCATTTGGCAAGGCAGAAATTAAGCACGCAGCGCGTTCAATACCTGCCTGAATTAAAACTTCATCTTCATTGGCGTTCCCATGTACAAAAGGCACTAGTTCACTTTGAAATTTATCCACCAATTCTTTATTCTGTTCAATAATAACAAATGGTTTATTATATGCTAACAACTTTGTTGCAGCTTGTTTTCCGTTTCTACCATAGCCACAAATAATGATATGATTACTTAGGTTATCTATTTTCTTTTGCATCCTTTTTTGTTTTATTTCGTCCAAATCATTTTTGCTTAATATATATTCGGTAATCACTTTAATTGCATAACCTACAATTACAACACTTGCTAAAATTAAGAGAATAGTAAAAAGTTTTGAGTTTTGATCTAGAGGCTGTACTTCTCCATATCCAACTGTTGTAATGGTAATTACTGTCATGTAAAGCGCATCTACCCAGGACAAGTTAGACATGATTCTAAAGCCAATTACACCTACTAGAAGTAATCCTATTAATAGAAATATTGCGATTCTAATTTTAGATCTGAAAAGTTTAATAATTGGGTTGGTCATAAGCTATAAATCAAATACTGAAGAACGTTTCGTATACAATAAGTCTTTTATACGCATCCAAAATGCTATGAACAAATATAGGGCAAAGCCAAAACCTAAAGTCACAAATGTTAAGTACATAAATGAAGTCCGCACAACTTTGGCTCTAATTCCAATTCTATCGGCAATTCTTTGACAAACATAATACCCATGTTTTTGAAAATAGAGTAATGGTTTATATAAAACATTCATGCTGCAATTTAATAATTTATTTGGTGATTAAGGCATTCCCAATAACACATTGTAAACATCTATTTTTATCACAATATTCTGTTTTAAGTTGGATAAGTGCTTGAGATTCTAATGCAGAATTTGTAATTGGTTTTAATTTATTAAATGCAGAGACTATAGTATTCTTTTCTGAAGAAACTTCCTTGATTATTGTAAAAATATGATCATTAGTATCAAGGCCTTTTTGTTTGGCATAACAGAATTTAATAGGCAGTATACTATTTATAATAAGCAAGTCTATAAACGCTTTTGTAGTAATTTTATGAGAAGTTTTTGAAATCTTGTCGAATGTATAATGGTCCTTCCAAAACGATGTAGCTTCCACTTTAAAGAGCTCATAAAAATCTTCCAAACATTTAGCTTCAATTACTTTAGATAACACATGTTTTTCTTTATGATATAAAGTTGCCAACTGTGACAATCGAATAGTTGGAAAATTCGCTGGTCGTAATCTGAAAAACTGAAAAGGCACAACTTGGCTATTTGATAGATGAAATTTTTGTCGTAAATACTTGTATTTCTTTAACAATTTTAAATAGTAATCGTTTTGAATTTCTCGTTCCAAAAGTCTAGCCTGACCAAAAAACAGGGCTTCTAGTTCAACGGGATTCGTTCGAATTTTTCTTACTACGGAGAAATCAATAGATTTCGATAAGCTGTAAAAAGCTGCGCCATTAACTTTTAATCCGAAATTCTTAGCAATTAATTTAAATAGGGTAGCCTCCAAATCATTATTTGAATTATGAAGTAAGGTTTCAACTAGATCAGATTTTTGTTCTAAACGCTCAATATACATACGCTCTAACCAATTATTTAAAATTAAATCATCTACTTCGTTAAAGTCTTGAGCACAGTTAATCCACTTTTCCCCTTTTGAAAAAAGCTTTTCATATGAATTAACAAGTCGAACGTCAATATAACCCTTGATTTCTAAAGTTGGAATTGTCGAATTGTCTTTTCTAAATATTTCTGTATCGTGTTCATAGACCACATGAAGAATCACATTATCATAGGCCGAATCTTTCTCATGATGATGTAAGTACCAATCACTTGATTTTACATGAATCTCTACATTTCCTGCCCAAAGTTGCTGGTCTATTTTAAGTTTTGCATTGAAAAAGTCGGGACCAGAATTAGGGTTATGCTGACCTACAGTCACCAATGTAATAGATTGAAGCTGCGTTGTACGTAAATTTACGACGTCAAATTTTTTATGTTTCCAAATATAGTGTAGAAAATTTTCTCTCATTCAACTAAAATAAGAGAAAATTTGATATCACAACACTAAAACTAAATCATAATCAGACTCAGTCTTAGATATGTATGAATCCAATAGAAATAAATTCAATTTTAATTTAGTGTTTTTTAAGATCTCTCAGCATGTTTCTAGCATTTTCATTTTCAGGATCGAGCTCTAGTGCCTTTTCATAATGTTTAATTGCATTATCATTATCGCCTAAAGTCATATACGCTTCGGCTAAACTATCATGAGGATTCCCGGCATTTGGATATAGTTCAACATTCAATTTGAAAATTGACAAAGCCTCATTCGGGAATTTTTTTAACAATCGATATCCAATGCTATTTAAATCACCTTCAGATAGATATAAGTCTTTAAAATTATTCGCCTGTAATGTGCTAAACAATTCGAGAGCTGCTTTAAGATTAGGTTTGGTATCTTCTGCTTTTGGGTCTTCAAAAAGTACTGCCATCAGTTCCTTTTGTAATGAACTATCTCTCATTTCTAAGAGTTCGATATCAAAAGTCAGTGTTTCTTTAGGCGGTATTGAACCTCTTCCCTTTTCACCATAAGCCAATTGATACGGCATAATAAAAATACCACGATCGCCAATTTTCATTAAGGATATTGCTTCGTTCATTCCTTTTATCAATCCAGTAGTTGGATGTTCACTAGCTAAAGGTTCATTTTTATCTCTTGAAGAGTCCAACTTCTCACCATTAGACAACCAAACTGTATAATGTTGTATGGCAACTTTTCCTGAATCAATTGCTGTGCCTTCACCACGATGGGTGAAATAATATTTCAATCCAGATTTAGTGGTAATGGTATCCGTTTCGGTTTGTGCAAATGTAATTGAACACATGAATGTCATGAGACATAAAAATATAGTTTTCATTAAAAATAAGTTTGGTAAATAAAGTAATAAAGGTATACAAAAAAAACCTGAACGTTTAGGTTCAGGTTTTAAGTTTTATAGTGATGGATTAATCTATATAACCCATTTTTTTCATCCAATCGTTGTTGTACATTTTTCCAACATAACGACTGCCATGATCGTGGAATAAAATAACCACAACATCATCTTTAGAGAATTGATCTTTAAGTTGCAATAGTCCCTTTATTGCCGCTCCTGCAGAATTCCCTAAAAACATGCCTTCTTCTTTTGCAAGCAATTGTGTATACACAGCGGCGTCTTTATCTGTTACTTTAGTAAAGCCATCAATAATATCGAAATCGACATTCTCAGGTAATATATCTTCACCTATACCTTCAGTTACATAGGGATAGATTTCATTCTCATCGAACTCACCCGTTTCATGATATTTTTTAAATACCGAACCATAGGTATCAATACCCCAAATTTTGACATCTGGATTTTGCTCTTTTAAATATTTTCCAACCCCTGAAATCGTTCCACCAGTACCAACACCAACCACAAAATGCGTGATTTTACCATCGGTTTGTTTCCAAATTTCTGGTCCTGTACTTTCGTAATGTGCTTTTGCATTCGACGGATTATCATATTGATTCACGTACCAAGAATTTGGCGTTTCTTCGCCTAAGCGTTTTGATACTGAATAATACGATCTTGGATCTGTTGGCTCAACATCTGTTGGACAGACCACAACCTCAGCGCCATGTGCTCTTAAGATATCACACTTCTCTTTAGACTGCTTATCGCTTATTACAAAAATACACTTGTAGCCTTTTATAATCCCGACAAGTGCCAATCCCATTCCGGTATTTCCGGAAGTGCCTTCAATAATAGTTCCGCCTGGTTTCAATCGTCCATCAGCTTCGGCGTCTTCAATCATTTTTAAAGCCATCCTATCTTTGGTAGAATGCCCAGGATTGAAGGTTTCGTATTTAGCCAAAACCAAACATGGTAAATCTGCTGTCAATTTATTAAGTTTTACTAAAGGTGTATTCCCAATAGTTTCGAGGATATTATTTGCGTATTCCATAGTCTATTTTAAAGGCACAAAAATAGCAAAAAGCAAATTGTAAAAAGTTAAATGCGTTATTTTATTGCGTTAAGGATGGAGCACTTCGACTGCGCTCAGTGCAGGCGTATGTTGGAGCTCCTTGAAAAGAGCGACTTGTGAGAGCCTGACCCAGAGGGGAACGCCCAAATTATTCGAAGCGAATTGCTTTTATTGGTGAAATCTTGGTAATGATATAGGATGGCACTATAAGCAGAATCAGGCACGCTATAAATGTACCTACATTCAGCAAAACAATATAATCTAATCCAATTTGAACTGGAATAATTGACATGTAATATTGCTCTGGGTTAGGAAATTTCAAAAGCCCGAAATAACGTTGTGCGAACAATAGTCCCAATCCGATACTATTTCCCCAGAATAAACCAAGTCCAATGAGATATGCAGCGTTATAAAGAAATACTTTACGGATACTCCAGTTTGAGCTTCCTAGAGATTTTAAAATGCCTATCATTTGTGTGCGCTCTAATATGAGAACTAACAGTGCAGTTATCATATTAATTCCAGCAACTAGGATCATAATTCCTATTATCCCATAGGTATTATTATCGAAGATTTTGATCCATTCAAAAATAGAGCCATATTTCTGTTCTACAGTTTGAACGTCGAGATTTGATGGTGTGGCTTTGTAAATTTCGGTCCCTTTTTCTGTGAGTTTAGAGAAGTCATCTATAAACACTTCAAAATTGCCAACTTGATCTGCCGACCATTTATTTAAACGCTGAATGTGTCGAATATCACCAATGATATAGGTCTTATCAAATTCTTCAAAACCTGAATCGTAAACTCCTACAATTTGGTATTGAATAATTCTGGGCATTGCGTTAATATTATCTCCGAATAGCGTTTGAAAACTATCGCCTAGTTTAAAGTTTAATCGATTGGCCAAATACTTAGAAATAATGACTTCTTGGCTCATCTCTTGTCCATAAACTGGGAGGCGGCCTTCTCTCAAAAAATCCTGAAAATACGTCCAATTATAATCCGCACCAACACCCTTCACAACAATACCTTCAAAGTCAGATTCGGTTCTAATTAAACCAAATTTAGAAGCAACGCCCTGAATATGTTTTATACCTGTTACACTTTTAAATTCTGGATAGAACTTTTGATCTGTAGAAATTGGTACCTGAGATTCATCAGACACATTAGAATCATAATTTGTAATGGACACATGACCATTGAATGCGACTACTTTTTCACGTATTTTTTCCTGAAGTCCTAAACCCGTTGCAATCGCAATGAGCATGACAATAATACCTATAGCAATGGCAGTAATTCCAATTTTTATAATTGGTGCCGATACACTACTTTTATACGCTTTACTACCAATAATGCGTTTAGCTATAAAAAACTCGTAATTCAAATTAACATATGCGTTTAAAGGTCTTCAAAAATACAGTTTTATTATTTGTTTTAATAGGGATTTCATGTGCTTCTAAAACGAACAATAATTTAGTCGATAATGATGAGATCCTGAATCAAGTTCAGGATGACAATAAACTTTTATCAGAAAGTGAATTAGTTGTAGGTGCTAATCAAATTCAAGAATATCTACCATTACTTAAAGGAAAACGCATTGGAATAGTTGCTAATCAATCCTCCATTATTTTTAAGGAAGAAGGTTTTACTCATATTGTTGATTCTTTATTATCATTACATATTACAATTGACAAAGTGTTTTCGCCAGAGCATGGGTTTAGGGGAAAAGCTGATGCTGGAGAAGTTGTAAAAGATGGTTTAGACCCTAAAACAGGTTTACCGATTGTATCATTATATTCTGCCAATAAAAAACCGAAATTAGAGCAAATAAAAGAAACAGAAAAATACGAGAAAGACATTGACTCAGGAATTACAGCCATTGATATCATGGTTTTTGACTTACAAGATGTTGGGGCGCGATTTTACACTTATATTTCTACTTTGCATTACGTTATGGAAGCTTGTGCTGAAGCTAATATTCCTTTGATTATTTTAGATAGACCGAATCCGAATGGCCATTATGTAGATGGTCCTATTTTAGAGATGGAACATCAAAGTTTTGTTGGTATGCATCCTATTCCAGTGGTACATGGTATGACTATTGGCGAATATGCAAAAATGATTAACGGCGAAGGTTGGTTAGCAAATAATATTAAATGTGATATTACGGTGATACCAATGAAAAACTATACACATCAAACCGCTTATAGTCTTCCAATTAAACCATCACCAAATTTACCAAATGACAAGGCCATAAATTTATATCCTAGTTTATGCTTTTTTGAAGGCACAACTGTAAGTGCTGGACGCGGTACGTCTAAACAATTCCAAATTTATGGAAGCCCATATTTAAGAAAAAACGTGTATAACTTTAAGTTCCTTCCTTCACCAAATGAAGGAGCCAAACACCCAAAGCATGAAAAGATTCTATGCTATGGAGAAGACTTAAGCAATACAGATAGGCTTTCCTCAATAAATTTAGAGTATCTTATTAAAGCCTATCATAATACTTTAGAGAAAGAAAAATTCTTCAATGCTTTTTTTACAAAACTTGCTGGAACTAAACAATTACAACTACAAATTGAACAAGGGTTATCGGCATCTGAAATTAGAAAGTCTTGGCAAAGCGGTTTAGATCATTACGATACAATGAGAACTGAATATTTAATCTACAAATAATCTAATGGTCTTCCTTTTGGAGTGCCGTAAGTTTTATTTCATTTGGGGGTAAGATGATGGTATTATCTTTCAGAATTTTAATTACAAAGATTATTCTTAATGGCGATTGAACGACTACAAACACGTGCTTTCCTTGACTTAATTTTGTAAGTGGCACTTTAAAAAATGTAGCGTTAATATTTGCTTGCACTTCACGCTCATAATTCATGTTGACTGAATAGACTCTATTTATTTTTTTGTGACTAGATAGAATTAAAGTATCTTTAGTAGCATTCAATCTATGAATCAAACTACTAGCTCTAACATTCACATTTTTTTCGAGTAATGCAAAATCATCATGCATAATCGAAGCATTGAATTGAGCAAAAGCTGAATTATAGGATAGCAAAGCAATGCTTATAAAGCCTAAAAGTAAAAGTGTTCTCATAAAAAAATTCTATTAATGTCAACATAATAGAACTAATATCATTTTGTAATCCCTGTCAATAAAACTATACAGAATACATCTAGTAATGACAAAATAATCTATGAACTACAAAAAAGCTAGAGGAACGAACGAAAATTGTTAATAACCTGTTGAAAACTAGGGGTTTTGAATGCGTTTAGCCAAATACGTCATTAATCAGAATCTGGATTGAAAGTAGGTTTTTGAAATTTTTGAAAGGGTTGCAATAATAAATCTTTCACATTACTATTGGTAGTTTCATTTGGAAATACATCTACCCCATAAATTATAGAATCACGATCCAATTTCATAAAGGTACCAAACATACGATCCCAAACTGAAAAAATATTCCCATAATTAGAATCGGTATAAGGCAGCCTGTAATGATGGTGCACTTTATGCATATCTGGTGAGACTAGGAAATAACTTAATAAATCATCAACCTTTTTCGGCAATTTAATATTGGCATGACTAAACTGGGTTGCCACTATAGATAAGGATTGATACATCATTACAATACCAATAGGAGCACCCATAATTATAACACCAATGAGTGTAAACATATAACGAATCATACTTTCTAATGGATGATGTCTGTTTGCCGTAGTAGTATCTACCTTATGATCTGTATGATGCACCAGATGAATCATCCACAAAGGTCTTATTTTATGCTCAATAAAATGAGGAACATACGCTCCAATTAAATCCATAAGAAGTAGTCCAAGAACCAGATATAACCAAGTCGGAACTTCTGGCATCCAATTTAAAATTCCAAAATTGTTTGTCACTACCCATTCGGAAGTCATATATAATAAAACGGCCAGTCCCAAATTGATGACAATAGTTGTGATCGTGAAAAAGATATTAGGGACAGCATGCTTCCATTTATTATATTTAAATCTAAATAAAGGCAAAGCGCCTTCTAACAACCAAAAGAAGGTTAATCCGCCAACTATAATAAGACTCCTGTGTAAACGTGGAATATGTTCAAAATAATCTAATATAAGTTCCAAATGTGTGAGATTTTGATTTTAAAGATACTAAAAAATCAAAGCTTAATACGTCTCTTCATTTCTTCAACAATATTATAAGCAGCCGGACAAATAGAAACATTTTTTAAAGTCAAATCTGAAATTTGCTGAAACTTCTTTCGATCTGTATGTGGAAATTCGCGACAAGCTTTTGGTCTGACCTCGTATATAGAGCAATAATTATCAGAACCTAAAAAGGTACACGGTACAGATTGTAGCACATAATCGTTGTCTTCATCAACTCTCAAAAACTGATCAATAAACTTATGCGACTTCATCTTGAAATGCTTTGCTATGCGTTCAACATCCTTATCGGTAAACAATGGTCCCGTAGTTTTACAACAATTTGCACATTTCAAACAATCGGTCTTTTCAAACTCCTTTTCATGCAAATCTTGCATTAAGTAATCGAGTTGTTTGGGTGGCCTTTTTTTTAGCTTGGTAAAGAAGGTTTTATTTTCCTTATCCTTATCTTTGGCCATCTTTGGAAGATGATTAATTTGGTCTTGCATTTAGCAAAAATACGCAAACTTGTCATACTGAATAAAATGAAGAATCAAAAATTATGAGATGTTTCGTTAAGCTTCGCTTACTACTTTCAATATCAAATATATTTTATATTTCAGTAATGCTCAACATGACAAATAAAACCCAATAGATTACCACAACTTGTTTAGACAAGTTTCACATTGAATTACTTATGAAAGACCTTTTTGGACAAGCCTTATTAGATTATCAAAATGATTTATACACAGTAGATCTTATCACGTCTACTAATATCTCTGATGCTGATGAATTACCGCTTCCATATTTGTTCAGAAGCTTTAAACAGATGCCATCCATCGAGCAAAAAGCATTGCATTTAGCAAAAGGCAAAGTGTTAGATGTAGGCTGTGGCTCTGGAAGTCATAGTTTGTATTTACAAAAGAAAGGATTTTCGGTTAAAGGTATTGATGTTTCTAAAGGTGCTATAGAAGTTGCAAATAAACGCGGTGTTTTAAATACTGAATTGATAAACCTTTTTGATGAAACCGAATCTTTCGATACTATTCTATTATTGATGAATGGCACAGGAATTTTTCAAGAATTGGCTCAGGTATCTACATATCTAAATCATTTAAAATCCATCACAAACCCTAATGGTCAAATCCTAATAGACTCTTCTGATATTAAATATATGTATGAAGATGATGATGGCGGATTATGGATTGATACGAATGCCAATTACTATGGAGAATTGGATTATTTTCTTAGTTATAAAGGGGAAGATGAACTGCCAATGAAGTGGTTATATTTAGATTTCGATACTTTAAAAAAAGTAAGTGAATCTATTGGTTTGACATGTGAAAAAATTGCCACTGGTGAACATCATGATTTCCTAGCGAAATTAAGTTTGCTATAAACCTGAGTGCGACGTAAGTAAAAACGATAATTGTTCAATATCCATCAGATACGTCTTTGCGAAGGAGGTATGACTGTGGCAATCTGCTTAGTGATAGTGAGATTGCCACATTTTTCTTGAAAAAAGTAAAATTCGCAATGACACTATATTTTAAACCGCTTATTATTAGCGACATGTATTCATCCTTACGTCGCACTCAGGTTATAAACACTATTGAAGTTCACCAGCAAGATAGGTGCTTTTTACCTTTATATGAGGAATTTCAGAAACATCAACTGTCATGATATCTTTATCTAGAATAATAAAGTCTGCGAATTTTCCAATTTCAATACTCCCTTTTTCATTTTCTTCAAAATTCGAGTAGGCTGCCCAGATAGTCATCCCTTTAAGGGTCTCTTCTCGTGATAGGCCATTTTCCATTTGATAACCTTCTTCAGGAAAATGTTTTAAATCCTGTCTTGCCACAGCGGCATAAAACGTATAAAACGGACTCACATATTCTACAGGGAAATCGGTACCCAAGGCTACTCTTCCGTTCGCATTGAGTAGTTCTTTAAAAGCATATGCACCTTTTACACGTTCACTACCTAAACGGTCTTCAGCCCAGTACATATCTGAAGTTGCGTGTGTTGGTTGAATTGAAGGTATAATATTTTCAAATAATTTAAAATCTTCTGGAGACACCACTTGTGCATGTTCGACTCTCCAACGTCTGTCTGATTTTCCTTGCAAAACCTTCTTATATGTTTGTAATATGGCATGATTGGCCGAATCACCAATAGCATGCGTATTCATTTGAAACTCCGAATTAGAGATCCGTTTAGCTGTATTTTGCAAATCAGAAATACTGGTTACCATCAATCCATAGTGCCCATGTTTGTCCTTATATGGCTCTCGAAGCATTGCACCTCTTGAACCTAGCGCACCATCAGCATAAACTTTAAATGATCGCACATTAAGACGATCTGTTTTTACAATGCCTTTATTTAAATAGTAGTCTAAATTTTCACTAGTCGCAGACACCATGGCATAAACTCTCATTTTCAAATCACCAGCTTTTTGCAAGCTATCGATTATTTCAATGGCTTCAATTCCCAATCCGGCATCATCAACTGTTGTTAGTCCTAAATCAAAACATAATTTTTGTGCATCTAACAAGGCCTTTATTTTCTCAGCTCTAGTTTGTTTTGGCCAGAATTTCATAACTAAATTCTCAGCATTATCTACTAATATTCCAGTAAGCTGACCATTTTTTAAGATTACTTCTCCTCCATCTATGTTACTAGTTGCCGTTACATTCCCTAATTTTAATGCTGCTTCGTTACACAATATAGCATGTCCATCAATTCTAGTCAATACCACGGGAGTATTTGGAAATAATTTATTAAGCAGTACATTATCAGGAAACGTTTTATCTTCCCAATCATTTTGGTCCCAACCTCTTCCAAGAATATAGTCTTGACTGCGTTCCTTTTGAAAATCTAAAACGCGTTTCATGACGTCCTCAAAACTTTCAGTTCCCACCAAATTTACAGACTGTTGATTTGTTCCAAGTCCTAAAAAATGACAATGTGCGTCTATAAATCCTGGAACAATGGTTTGTCCATTTGCATCTATAATATTTTCAGAGCCAAATGCTTTAAAAACCTCATCATTACTACCAACATAAACTATTTTTCCATCCTTTATAGCAATGCTTTCCGCAGTATCAAAACTTTCATTTACCGTATATACATTCGCATTAATAACGATAGCATCTACTTGTTCCTTTTGTTCACAAGAGAGAACAATAAGTAGTGTGAAAATTAAAAGAATGTATTTCATTTTAATATGAGTTGGTTTCTGTAAAAATAATAAAAGCGTTCGATTTGAACGCTTTTGGCAATTATCTTATTAATATTTTATAAAACTGATTATCTATTCGCTTTTAATAACAAATTTTATGAGATCCTGAAACAAGTTCAGAATGACGTTTTGCCGCTAGAAGTCAAGATATTTTGCGACTAGAAGTCAAACTGAAATGTAGCGCCTGCCAAAAATTGAATTCCCTGGACTTGATAATTGATCCAACGTTGATACTCTTGATTGGCAATATTATTTGCTTTAGCGAATACAGACAAATAATCGTTGACTTTATATCCAACATGAGCATTAGCATCAAAATAACTATCTAAGGTTACAGTTATTGGTGATGGAGGAAACACTAAGGGATCTACTAATCCTGTTTGAAACAACACATCTTTGCGTTCTCCAACATAATATATTCCTCCTCCAGCGAACCAATGTTCATCTATTTGATAATCTAGAAACAAAGACCCTTTTATATCTGGAAGATTCCATGGTTCGGCTTCCGAATCTGTATTGTAATTAAAATACTCTGCTTTTAAGGCCAATTTAAAATTTCGATTCACATCCACATTCAATTCTCCTCCAATGGCAAAGGTATTCACATCATCATACACTAATCCAAAGGAATTCCCATATTGAAAATCTTCAGACGCACCACCTAGGATACCGTTTGACTTAAACATCGCCTTGCCCTTATCTGCGAAATACTGTCCTTTAACATTATAACTCATCGTATTAGATAGCTTCCCTTTTAAACCAATGGATGCATGATAGGTTTGATCGGTTGGGACAATGTATAGTGTAGGCGATACAAATGCATTTTCATTGGCAAAATCATAATATGAATTTTGAATCAGTCCACCTTGAACGCCACCATAAGCAATAAGAATTTCATCAACCAAACGATAACTAGCTGAAATATTCGGATATATAAAGAATTTATTATCACCGAATTCGGTATCATTTAGATACACCAAATTAACCCCAAGGTTAACGGTTAAATCATCTTCTTTCATTTGATAACTAGGTGCAGCACTAACCGTGAAATTTCCATATTTAATCTGATCTTCGGAGAAATAATTTCTTTCAAAACTTCCTCCAATATAGTCTAAAGTAACATTCGTTGAAATTAACTCATCCTGCACAGGAATATCGAATTCGGTTTTAAGCACAAACCTATTCTCACCAGAACTTTGATCATCCCCAAAACGTCTATAAAGCACACTTCCTTTATTAATAATAGCATCTTCAAAATTAACTTCTCCTCCAAAATAGGCACTATAAAATGAATGTTTAACATCTAACATATCCGTTGTACTTTCATCAAAAGTAGGTTGAGGTATGCCGTACCAGTTATACGATTGCAATTCAAATCCGCCATCAATATTCCAATCAAAGTCGCTTTGTTTTTTATTATAGTTTACATTGACATTTGTTTTAGAAAAATCGTCATCTAATAGCACGCCTTCAATTCCGCCTTGAGATGAATGATGACTGAGATATCCTCCAACACGTTCCGTTCTACTCAGTGCATGATTAAGATATACCTCGCCCAATATTGATGTATAGGTTCCGAAACCTAAGGACGCATAATTATCGTATAATTTTACTTCTTTTTCCTTATCAACTTTAGCTGCCTTTCCTTTTGCTGGTGTAAACGTAGATGCCACTGGAATAGAAAATATATTATATTTTATATCCTTTTTTGTTGCTGTAGTTTCATCATCTAAAGAGGCTGTTTCTTTTACTTTAAACGCATCAGAAATAGTGGGTGTATAAGGTTTCACTACATTGACAACTTGCGTATCTATAGTGTCATTAGTTTGCTTTCGCTCCTGTCCAAAAGATTGACTGACTTGAACGATAAGCCCTACTGTTATAATATATTTTATTTGCTTAAGCATGATTTGTGTTTTGAGTGATGAATTAATTCTGTTCTGTTTCTACAGAAGCGTTTGTTTTTGCCTCTTCAGTTTTGATTTTATTTAATTCTTGTTGCGCATTTGAAACGACATCATCAAATTCTGCAAAATTTTTGATAACACTTTCTAGGATATATGTAGCTTGGAACGCATCCTTCAATGCATCGTAGTTTTTTGCCATCAGCACTAACCCTTTGGCGCTATAATATTTATAACTTGAATAGTCTTTTGCCAATTTCTGAACTGTTGTATTGGACGCCTTATAACGTCCTTCTTTATTTTTAAAATATGCATTATAGTACAATGCTTCAGCTGCCAAAGCTCCTGTTGCAATTTTCTCCACCTGTGAATAGGCTGATTTTGCGCGGTCTTCATTCCCTGTTTTTATAGCTGATCTTGCAATAATTATTTGCGCATCACTTTTTACTTTATTGTCAATTTTGGAATTTTCTAATACCTTTTCAGCATAAATAACTGCCGAGCTATAAGTGTCCAATTGATAGTAAGCATTCATTAAATTAGATTGGGCGTAGGTTATATTTTGTGGATAGTCTGCTTCTGTTTCCAGTCGCTCCAATAATGGAATTGATTCATTCCAATTGGATTGATTTAAATAGGTTTCAGAAAGCCTAACTAGCGCTTGTTCGGTATATTCACTTTTTTGTTTTGAAACTACATTTTTGTAATGAGGTTGCGCATTTTCTGGCAAGTCTTTTTTATAATAAAGCTCTGCAACATAAAAATGAGATTTTAACGCGTGAATACCGTTTGGAAATTCATTCAAATATTTATTAAACTGTCGAATCGCACTATCTGTATTATTATTGAGAAATTGTTTTTCTGCAGCTAAATACATGGTATTGTCTAATTCGACATTAGTAACATTAACATAATCTAAGGTTTTTACCCAATCTGCGTATTCATCAACACGACCAATATCAATATAAATTAAACGTGCAGTAGCAACAGCTTGGAGAGACTCTTCAGTTCCTGGATATTTATTAGCAACTTTTTTAAGCTTATCCAATGCATGTTCGTTGTCATTTTCATTATAATACGAAAGTCCTTGACGTAGTAATGATTTAGGTATAAAGATACTATTACGATATTCTGAATTTAAACGATCATACATTGCCATCGCTTTATTACTCTCGTTTAGTTTTACGTACGAATTACCAAGTTCATACATTGCATCATCTCGTAATGAAGATCTTGGATAACTCTCTATGAATGTGTTTAAAGACTGAATCTTTGTGTCTCCTTGACCAACATATCCATAACTCATTGATTTTTGAAAAAAAGCATAATCGGATTCAATTTCATTTATTTCTATCGCTTTTTCGTACGCAGTAATGGCTTCACTATAATTACTCGATACAAAGTAACCATCTCCTAATCTCAAATACGCATCGTTTAATCTTAATTTATCTTCGTTTTTTGCAGCGATAAACTTTTGAAAATGTTCTGTTGCTTTGGTGTAATTTTTCTGTTTAAAATACGTGTAAGCCAAATTATAGTCGATGTTTTCTATTTCTTTAGTAGAAGATGCGTCTGACTGAAGTTGAAACTGCTTAAACCCAACCAAGGCATCATTATAATTAGTCAAATGATAGTCGGTTTCAGCTTTCCAGAATGTTGCTCTTGTGGTAAACCTAGCATCTTTGGCTTCCTCTATGGATTTATCAAATAAAACCTTGGCTTCATTATAATTGATGTCATTATATACTTCTATCCCTCTATAAAAAGCCACTTTTTGAAAGGCTACTCTATTTTCAAAACTGCGCTTTCCTTCCAACAAAACGAGTGCCTCTTTATAGTTTTTAGATGTAATATAGGAATCAATTAAGAGGGTTTCAATCTCTTCATGATAATTCGTTTCGGGATATTTTTCAAGATAACCAGTCAGTACTTGAGGTACGGATTGATATGGATTTCCAATCTCATAACTAATCTTCGCATAATTTAACCAAGCATCTTCTTGAATCTTCAAATCGAAATCCAATTGAGATGCATTTCTAAAAGCATTTAGCGCTTCTTGTTTTTTATCTAAATTGATATAGCTTTCTCCCAAATGATAATAGGCATTTTGTGCAACAGCGTTATTACCATCGATAATTTTATTGAATTCTGATATCGCATTTTCAAAATCACTCTGCTTATAATAGGCATAGCCTAACTGATAATAATCTGTATTATTCCAGCGACCTCGTTTACCTTTATACGCCTTTAAATAAGGAATCGATTCCGCATATTGCTGCAAATTAAAATAGCTTTCACCAATTATTTTCGAAAGTTCAGAAACTTCATTAGCATCACTCTTTGCTAATTGTTCTTTTGCTAATTCAATAGCCTTTTCAAAATTTCCAAGCTTAAAATTGAGATCTGCCTGATAATAAGATAGCTTTTCTTGATATTTTTCTTGATCGCCTACTTGCTCAAAATATTCAGTTGCTTTGTCATAGTCGTCTCCCTCATATGCCATAAAACCGATATAATATTTTGCTTGGGAACCAAACTCTTTTGAGTTTACCACACGATTTAAATACTTTTGAGCACCTACTTCATTACCAGTCACATATAAAGAATAGCCATAGTTAAAATAAAAATGATCATGTTCCGATCGTGCAATACTTTCTTCGTCTACTTTTTCATACCATTTTCTAGCATAGGCATATTTCCCATTTGTAAAATAATAATTGGCCACGTCTAGAAATGCTGTATTTCGTTTGGTACTTGTAGGATAAGATTCTACAAAATCTTGTATTAAGTTGTCTGCATTCTGTTGATTCAATCTTACTGCACAATTCGCGATATAATACGCGCAATCCGATTCCAAAGTCTCGTCTCTTGTTTCATCTCTGATAACATCAAACATGGATTGCGCTGCTTGATATTGCTTATTATTATACAAAGTAAGGGCCTTTTGGTAGTCTACTAAAGTACTTGTATAAATTGCCGATTGTTGAGAATAACTATAAAAGTTTAGTAATACAAAACTTACTAAAACAATGATTTTTTTGCTAGTCATTAAGTTCGTTTTTTGTTGAAGTTCAAAGATAAATCAATATAAATCTTATAACGATAGAATTAATTTATAATTATAAACGAAGTTATCAAATACTAAAAAAAATATTTTATAGTTTTCTATTACTGCTTTTAAAAGTGTGATTAAAACAATACATTTACAACTCACTAAAAACGAGTTCAAAAAATGCCTGAGACTGTTTTACAATTAAAAAACGCTTCAATTTTTCAAGGTGATAGCATGGTTCTATCCGATGTGAATTTTGAAATGCAAAAAGGAGATTTCGTATATCTAATAGGTAAAACAGGAAGTGGGAAAAGTAGTTTTATGAAAACACTTTATGGCGATTTACAATTGAGTGAAGGTGAAGGTTCTATTGTAGATTTTAATTTAAGAACTTTAAAAGAAAGTGAGATTCCTTTTTTAAGACGGAAATTGGGCATCGTATTTCAAGACTTCAAGTTACTCCCAGATCGTACGATAAACGGAAATTTAGAATTTGTCCTTAAAGCTACAGGCTGGAAAGACAAATCTAAAATTTCAGATCGCATTGAAAAAGTATTAGATAAAGTTGCAATGAAAACGAAAGGGTTTAAATATCCACACGAATTATCTGGTGGTGAACAACAGCGTATTGCTATTGCAAGAGCATTACTTAACGAACCAGAATTGATACTAGCCGATGAGCCCACAGGAAACTTAGACCCTCAAACTAGTATTGAAGTCATGGAAGTGTTACGCGACATTAATAATAATGGGAATACCATTTTAATGGCGACTCACGATTATGCGCTATTACTAAAATATCCTAGTAAAACGCTCAAATGTGATGAAAATAAAGTTTTTGAAGTGGTGCAACGAAAAGGCTAAAATCCTAGCCATTTGAAAAATCGTCCAAATACTGTTTTAGGCGCATTAGACGTTGTAATATCTTTATTAAATTTCACACGAAATACCCCAAAGCTTGAAGGTGTTTTTTGAGCGAATGTATTATGTTTAGGCCTTTCTAAATGGACCATGTTCATAGGGAATATCACGATTGCATCACTATTTAATGTTCCTGCCTTAATAACGACATTCGGATTTTCGATATCTACAATTTTATAGTCAGATCCTTCTTTAATATTATAACTTGAAAAATCGACATCTACATCTAGCCCTTGCACATTCATAAGAACCACATTAAAGTCTGAGTCATCATATTTATTTCTATTGACTTGTAAGACCTGTTCGCTTTGAAACTGCTTTAAGTTTTTCCAAGCACTTCCGCTATCTATATTAAAAGCAAATCTCCAGGTATCAAATGTGAAATCTTTATGATCAATTATTCTAAAATTTCGTGTGTTCTTAGAAAAGTAAGTGTTGTTATTAAACTTCCAGGTATGCATCGAGTGTATAGCCTCTTTATAAAGGTGCACATAGCCTCCGTAAACCACATTATCTTCAAAAACAAGTGAATCTGAGACATGAATTCTCAATGCATTATTCCCTCCATATATCTTATTCCCTTTCAAGGTTACATTTTTAAGCGGAGAAAATTTATTTCGCCCTAACATGACTGAGCCTGCATCACCTTTAGCGTTCACAGCGGCATTGATGTTATGGTAAAACACATTATTGATAACACTAATATTTGAGGCACAATTAACACCATTTCTATCATCAGTTGCAATTATAAGGTTGTTTTTAAAGTGATTGCCAGCAGAACCATTATTAAAAACAACATTGTCTTGTAAAAGCATGTTTTTTACAAATGAATTTTTGGCGTTTTTTCCAGCTGACCAGACTTCAATTCCCATATAATAATTATTAAAAATGGTATTGTTTATGATGCTTCTAGTCTTATCGCTTATATTTTGAACATATATTCCTGCACCTCGTCCTCTTACTTCAGAAAAAAATCCGTTGTTATAAATTTCACAACCGTAGATTGTCGTTCCTCCTGTAAATTTCCAAGAACCAAAACCTGATCCTGGATTATCGTGTATTTTTAAATTTATGAATTGACAATCTTCACCCGACGTATGATTGATGCCATCTGTTCTTTGAAACTCTTTATCTTTTACATGTCTAGAATAATTCCCTAAAAACGTAATCTCCAAATTTTTAAAAATGACGCGCTGCCCCTTCACTTCTAAAACCGCCTTATTGTTAGATGCTACGTTTCCGTTTAGGATAACAGTGTCTGATTTATAAGCCGAAATCGTGACGAATTTTTCAGCATTTGTGCTTTGAAGTGTACAAATAAATTTACCATCATAAACACCTTCATGCAGCCAAATGGTATCTCCACCGTTGACAGCAGAAGGTAATTGAGTTATCGCTGTTTGCAAGTCCCACGGGTTTTGCATACTTCCATTCCCAAATTCAGTTCCTGGTGTAGCATAATGATTTAAAGGAAAGACATGAAATACTTGCTGAGCATATCCAACAATATTCAGAATAAGAAATAGGAGTGTCATGCATTGTTTCATAGTTACAAAAATGCAATTACTATACCATTAAATGAAATGGAAAATCAGATTTAAATCTTGGGCAGATTTAAAAATAAAAAAATGTACTTTTGACTATTAACGAATATTTAATGCTGTCAGTTTTAATTCCTGTTTATAATTATAATATTGTCGCACTTGTAGATGAATTACATGAGCAATTACTTGATTCTGATATTACATTTGAAATTAAGTGTCTGGATGATGATTCGTCTTTAGAATTCATCGAGAACAACAAATCTATAAACAAATTATCCAATGTTTCCTATTCCATTTCGCAACAGAATAACGGACGCGAAATAACACGTCAATTACTCGCAGAGTCAGCAAAGTATGAATATTTGCTTTTTTTAGATGCTGATACGATGCCATGTGAAAATTCATTTATCAAGAATTATTTGGGTCAATTAAATACTGATGTTAAAGCATTATTTGGAGGAATCTCTTACAACGCTAAGCGCCCAAATGTTGAATTTTTATTACGATGGACTTATGGCATCTCCAAAGAATCAATTCCTGCTTCACAGCGAAATAAAGCACCCTATCGAACAATAACATCGCCTAATTTTCTAATCGATAAAAACACGTTTATTCACTTTAATTCTAAAATAAAGCGAAAAGATTATGGATTCGATGTGTATTTTGCTTCGTTATTACAAACGGATAAAATCGCAATACTACATATTGACAATGCTGTAGAACATTTAGGCATAGAAAAAAGTGAAATTTATTTAACTAAAAGTGAATTCGCTTTGCGTACTTACCACTTTCTACTCAATGAAGATAAAATTTTAGGAAACGATAATGGTTTACTAGGCCTCTTTATAAAACTTAAAAGATTAAAACTCAATTATGTTTTTAGTCTCATTTTCAAACATTTCAAAAATCAATTTAAGACTAATTTATTAGGCGCTGACCCTTCAATAACTTTATTTCAATTTTATAGACTATCTTATCTTTGTAATTATGATTTAGAAAAGTCAAACCAGAATCAAATAGCGCCTCAATGATGCCTTTTTTCACCGTAGTCATACCTGTTTTTAATAAAGCATCCTTTATTGAACGTACCTTGAACAGTGTCATACATCAGAGTTTTAAAGATTTTGAAATTATTATTATTGATGATGGTTCAACCGATGAAAGCCTAAACATAATAAACTCTTTTAACGATCCAAGAATAACGATTTTCTCAGTAGAGAATAAAGGGGTCTCAGCCTCAAGAAACCACGGAATCTCGAAGGCGAATACAAACTATATAGCACTTTTAGATGCCGATGATTTCTGGGAACCAAACTTTTTAGAAACTATTAAATTAGCCATTTCAGCATATCCCGATGAATCCATTTTTACGACTGCTCTAGCTCATAAATTTGACAATAAAGTTATTGCTTCGGATTATAATTTCTCAGTAAATTCTCAGTTCACAGTTCTGAACTATTTTAGAAATAGTTTGAAACACCAATTATTGACGAGTTCGAGTATGGTTTTCAAAACATCAATTATTGAAATAACGGGTCTCTTTGATACTAATTTAGAATCTGGTGAAGACACCGATTTATGGATTAGATTTGGGTTGCATTATGACGTTGTATTCATCAATAAAATTTTGGCTTATTATAATCATAACAACAACAGCCTATCTAAATCGAATTTAGATTTAAATGCAAAACCAAAATTCGATAAATACTTAAGTGAAGAGAAAGAAAATAAAGATTTAAAAAAGCTTTTAGATAAGAATCGGTTTTCACTTGCCATTTTAAGTAAGTTACATAACAACAAATCCTTATTCGAATTCTACAAAAATAGTTTAGCGATTGAGAATTTAAATCTTAAACAACGATTGTTATTGCAGTGTCCAAAACAAATACTTCAGTTATTTTTGAAATTAAAGTCCTTAAACGGTACAAAATTGTATCACAAACCTTTATAAACTTTGAAGTCTTGATAATCTCTAATATAATCATCTTCATCAAAATTCTTTGAGGCAAGTACCAAGCACACTGCGCCTGAAGAAAAATTATCGATTTCGCGCCAAGTCCCTGGAACAATTAAAAGCCCTATATTAGGCTTATTCAATGTTATTGTTTTTTGTTCTTTTCCATCTTTTAAATGCACATCAAAACTGCCACTAAGTGCGATTAGAAACTGATACAATTTTTTATGGGCATGGCCTCCTCTAAATGCACCACTAGGCACATCATATAAATAATACACTCGTTTTATATCAAAAGGCACACAGTCGCCCTCTACTACCGAAAGATTTCCACGTCGATCTTCAATTTTTGGAATATCTATAAGTTTAAATTCCATATATCTTATTTATTTCACCAGTTTTTTTTAATGTCTTATATGCTTTAATCCCATGTAATCCAATTTTAAATTTTTTTGGGATTTCCTTAAATTCGATGTAATTATCCTTCCACATATACATCACATATTTCGCCAACCAAATATAGCTCAAATTACCAATAAACCTTTGTTGCATTGCTGTTTTGGCAAAAAACGCATTATCGCTACCCATTAAAACTCCAGAACTAATATTAGGATGCGTCACTATCGTTTTTGAAAGATGCCTCATGTTTAGCCCAATATCAAACGCATTTCTTAAAAACACATATTCTGTGGCGCCTTTAAAAGTAGATCCAACTCCGAAATGGTGATTAAAATAGATCTCATTTTCCTTATAAATTTCTCTCTTAAAAGAAATAACCCATGTAAATATTTTCATCAGAGAGGCCTTATTGTGCATGCCTTCTGGAAAGTAATTGGTATACAACTGACCCTCTTCATTATTAGCCTCAAATGAAATCATATCGGCTTCAGGGTAATCTTGATATGCCTCTTCAACTATTTGCTTAAAATTAGGTTCATAAACAATATCATCATCTGACATTAAACACACATCTGCTGTAGCATTTCGAATGGCCAAATTTCGACTTGCCGGAGATCCTCTTTCAAAAGAGTTTATGACTTTTATATTTGTTTGAGTAGAGGTCAATAACTTTTCTTTTGTTGTCTGATTGACAATAATAATACTGAAATCTTCCATACGATTATGGACAAAAATAGGTTCAAGAAAACCCAAATCGTCTTTATGCATAGTAGATATTAATATTTCAAAAGTTATTGCCATCGCATAAATGAGTGCTATGTTAAGGGATTTCTTATTTTTGCTTAAAAGTAATATTTTTTATGCGAATATTGTTGATAGGTGAATACAGTAGACTTCATAATTCTCTTAAAGAAGGACTTGTAGCTCTAGGTCACGATGTTACGCTAATTGGAAATGGCGACGGTTTTAAAAACTATCCTGTTGATCTTAATATTAGTCACTCCTTTCAAAGTAAGTTTCTAAGTAAACTCAATTCTGCTATTTACAAACTCACAGCAATCAATTTGGCAGCATGGGAGATCTATTTTAAAACCGAATTACATTCGAATAAATTCAAAAATTTTGACGTTGTACAACTCATTAATGAGTTTTCTATCAAATCATCTCCAAAATTAGAAATCAAATTTTTAAAACAGATTTTAAAACATAACGAAAAGCTATTCTTACTTTCATGTGGTATCGATCATCAATGTGTACAATTCATGATGGATGGCAAATTTAGGTACAGTATTATGAGTCCTTATTTAAAGGATAAATCACTATACGACTTATATCAATTTCAACTTCAATATTTGAATACGGATTTTACAAAACTGCATCAGTTTCTATATAAAAACGTTAACGGAGTTATTGCTTCCGACATGGATTATCATCTTCCATTAATTGGCAACGCCAACTATTTAGGCTTTATTCCAAATCCGATAAATAGTTCCAAAATTGACTATATTCCGATGCAGATAGATGGTAAAATCAAAATATTCCATGGTGTTAATAAAGAGGCTATAATAAAAAAAGGAAATACTTTTTTTACAGATGCTTTGGAAATAATTCAGAATAAATATGGCGATAAGGTAGATATCAAAATAACCTATGATGTACCATATAAAGACTACATAAAATGTTATGACGACTGCCACATACTATTAGATCAAATTTACGCATACGATCAAGGTTACAACGCGTTAGAAGCCATGGCTAAGGGGAAAGTTGTATTCACTGGTGCAGAGCAAGAATGGCTTGACTATTATAATTTAAAAGAAGATACGGTGGCCATCAATTCGCTTCCAAATGCTGAATATATTGCAGGAAAAATCGAACACTTGATTCTAAATCCTGAAAGCCTAATTGAAATATCTCGTAATGCTAGACGTTTTATAGAAGACCATCATAGATTTAAGGCAATTTCTCAAAAGTATTTAGACGTCTGGAATAATAATTAAACGAATGACAAACAACTATCCTAATCTTTTTATTCCAGGAGCTGCAAAATCAGGCACAAGTACGTTACATGATTTGCTTAATCTGCACCCAGAAATTTGTATGTCTTCATTAAAAGAGCCTTACTTTTTAATCAATACAGATTTTGATCAAAATATTTCGGTTTACAACGATAAATACACCGAGCTCTTTTCGCAAAAATCAAACGCCACATATCGAGGTGATTCGAGCACAGCTTATATGCTTTTTCCCAATTTCATAGAGCGTGTCAAAACCCATTTAAAAGATGAACCTAAATTCATTTTCGTACTTAGAAACCCAATCGACCGTATCTATTCACACTATTGGTATTTAAAAGGTTTAGGAAGTGAAGACTCCAATTTAAAAGATGCCATTAAGCGTGACATGAACATAAGCCCAAATATGTCTCATCGTTTAGCAGAAGGAAAGTTTAAAAACTATTTTCAGTATGGGCTTTATGGTAAATGGATTTCAAATTTTTATAAGGAATTTGGAGCACTTCAAATCAAGATTATAGTCTTTGAAGATTTAAGAGATCATCCATTAAAGGTTGCAAATTCATGTTTTGAATTTTTAGGCTTGCAAAAACTAGAGCAGGTTCCTGAAATGGAATCTAATAAAACTGTCCTTTTAAAATACCCTAAACTCTTTCAAATCATTTCAAAAATCACTAATGGCAACGTGACATTTTTAAAACCCATAAATAGAATCATTCCACGTAAGTTCAAACAAATGGTCAAAAAAAACAGCACTGAATTCTTAATGCAGCAAATAAAATCCGATAGCTCCTATCCAAAACTAGCAAAAGAAGACAGACTATGGATTAAAGACTTATATTTAGCTGATATTAATACCTTAAGAGATGTTACTGGTGACGGTTTTAATCAATGGTCAGATTTTAAATTAGCTGAATGAGTTTAATAAAGACATCCATCTATTCTGGAATAAGTACTTTCATCTCTTTAGTTGTTAAGTTGATAACAAACAAAGTAACTGCTGTTTATCTTGGAACCAGTGGTATGTTTTTACTTGGTCAATTAAAAGACTTCATAAACATTGCCGATATTTCAAGTAACCTTGGATCCACGAAAGGTGTTGTTAAATATATAGCCGAATACAAAGACCGGCCTAAAAAATACAAACAGTTTATTGCATCTGCATTTAAAATTCAGTTGATTTCTTCAACCATAGTTTGTGTTATAACCATCGTATTTAAAGATCAAATCTCTAATTATTTTTTCGAAGATATTAAGTTTTCCGGCGCCTTAGTAGTATTCGGGTTCTCCTTTATTACCTATACCATTCATAACTTTTTTATGTCTGTTTTTAATGGTCTTAAAGACATTAAAATCTATGTGATCATAAACATCATTATTTCGATACTTACAGCTGCTGTAGTCATCTATTTCGTAATAGAATATAATATCATTGGAGCGTTTTATGCGATTGCCATAAACCAAATTATAGCTTTATTTATCTCCTTATCTTTCATTGCTTCTATTAAACCCTTTCGATTTAAAGACCTTGTTCCATCGATTAAAAAAGAACACTTCAAAAACCTTACTAAGTTTTCATTTATGACTTTATCTGGTCCTCTATGTATGGTGAGTGCTACTTTATTTATTAGATTTTTTCTAGCAGATGAATTTGACGACAATCACGCAGGCTCATGGGAAGGCATGTGGAGATTATCAAATATGTATATTTTATTTTTAACTACGACGTTTCAATTCTACTTAATACCGACATTTTCAAATATTTCTGGAAACGATTTAAAGCAAGAAATTTTTAAGGTTTGGAAATTAAGTATTCCAATTATAGTTATAATTACGTGTGGTGTATATGTATTAAAAGACTTCATAATAACCTTTATATTTTCCAAAGAATTTCTTCTCATCAATTCTATAATCCTATTCCACTTATTAGGAGACGCAATTAAAATAAATGCATGGGTTCTAGGAAACGTGCTCATTTCAAAGGCTAAGACTACTGTTTTTATAGCGTTCCAAATAGGTTGGGCCGTAACATTTTGCGTCTTTACATTTATACTTGTTAAGCAATATGGCTTTGTAGGTGTTTCTATGGCCTATTTTGCAACTTACATTTTGCATTTCTTAATTATGAATATTTACTTCAGAAAGTTGCTTTGGATAAATTCTAAGACCTAATACTAATTGCTTTCTTTGTCATTTACAATACCAAAGAGTGAACTTCCAAAAATAAGAAGTATAATGCCATAATGCATAAGATAGGTGACGAAATGCCCCATAACTGCACCTTGAACACCAAAAATATCGATTAGATATATGCTTGAAAAATAAAGCATGAATACTAAAAACAGTTCGATTACTATAAAGTGCGTAAACATCTTTTTAGCGATAAATTGATAGGCTATTACAATAGACAAAACTTTTACAAAATCACCAAGTAGCTGCCATAAAAACAAATCTTCAACAGGTTCAAATTCTTTTGTAAATACAAGTTGAATAATAAAAGGTCTTAAGAAATATATCGCTATCAAACCCAAACCAAACTTTGGAAGAATAGATTTATAGAAACTAAAAACTTCTTTTCTAAATTCTTTTTTACTATCTATTTCATTAAATCTTGGCAGTATATATAAGGTCATTAATGATGAAATAAACATTAAATAATAATCTGAAATTCTATTCATTGCCTCCCAATACCCAGCATCCTTAATTCCAATTTCATCGATTAAATAATTTCTAATCAATATTGAAACCATAGGAATTGCCATTGCCGACACTAAAGCCATCAAGGCATAAGGCCCAAATTTCTTTAGTATATGAAAACTCACTTGAGAAATTCTAACTTGAGACACTAAGCTCTTTCGACCAATAATACCGACTAATGTTATTAAGAAGATTAATGAAGGTGCAATAACGGCAGAGACTAAAGCGCCATCAATATTATTTTGATATATCAATAGTAATGTAACCAGTAGTCCTAAAATCTGACCAATAATATTGATTATAAAGAGCATTTTAAAATTTGAAAAGCCGTTCATAATCGAAAAGCTAAACAAGTTCAATGAATAAAACGGAAGCGCTAGTGCCATGACCTTTATTACATATGCATAATTATAATGTTCTGAAAACAAAAAATCATTAATCATTTGTGCATTGTAATAGCAAACAAAGGAAATCAGTATCGTTGAAACAAATCCAACATAGTAAGCTGTTGATAACGTTTTACTTAGATTAACCATATCATTTTTATACTCAGCAATGGTTTTCACCAATCCTTTGTACAATCCCAAAATGGCAAACGATTGAATAGCGCTTAAAAAGTTTCGAATATTTCCTATGAGTGCCAATCCTTCTACTCCAATAAAAACGGCAATAGCCTTAGACGTTAAAACACCAGCAAAAATCTTAGTAATAATAGTGGCAGTATTCAGATTAGCGGCTTTAAATAAGACCTGGCTATTAATATAATTAAGGAGCTTTTTCAATTAATAACGATTTATAACATTAATAACTGTATCAACTTCTTCATGCCTCATTACTGGACTTATTGGTATACTAACTACACTTTTGTGAATAGCTTCAGTTATTGGTAAGGCTAGGTCATTAAAGCTCGCAAGAGCGTTTTGCTTATGTGGCGGAATTGGGTAATGAATTAAATATCCTACGTCATGATTTGCAAGATATTCTATAAAATCCTGTCTGTCATCCACTCTAATCACATAAGCATAAAACACATGACTATCAAGTTGATTATATTCTGGTAATTTTATTTTTGGGTTTCGTATTTCCGAACTGTAGCGTTCGACAATCTCACGGCGTCTTAAATTGTCTCCATTTAAAGCCTCCAATTTAACATTTAAAATCGATGCCTGAAACTCATCCAAACGACTGTTGAATCCAACAATTTCATGAACGTATTTTTCAGAACTACCATAGTTATGTAATAAGCGGACACAATGAGCCAATTCTTTATCATTGGTTGTTACAGCTCCAGCGTCTCCCAAAGCACCTAAATTTTTTGATGGATAAAAACTAAAAGCGGCTACATTAGATAAATTCCCTGCATATGTATTCTGCCTATTTTTAGCCCCATGTGCCTGAGCTGCATCTTCAATTACTAGCAAATTGTGCTGATTAGCAATTCGAGTGATGCCTTTCATATCAGCCAGCTGACCATATAAATGGACTGCCATAATAGCTTTAACTTTAGGCGTTAAATTCTTTTTAATTTCTGAAGTTGAAATATTAAAAGTCACTTCATCGGGTTCAATTAATACTGGTCTCAAACCAGAATTAATAATCGCCAAAATACTCGCTATATAGGTATTAGCAGGAACCATTACTTCGTCTCCAATTTTTAATTTCCCCAATTCCAAGTACGCTCTAAAAATAAGCATAAGAGCATCTAGTCCATTGGCTGTTCCAATACAATGACTCACACCACAATAGGTTGAAAAATTAGTTTCAAATAACTTTACTTGATCTCCTAAAATATAATGCCCAGAATTTAAAAACTGTTGAAACTTAGTGTCGAACTCAGATTCAAATCGTGCATTTATTTTATGTAAATCTAGAAACTTTATCATATAAATATGGAATCTATATTTTTATAATTTTCAGTATTTATACTATAACAATCTTGAGTAACAGTTCTTGCACCAAAACCTTCCTTCCATAACATCAATCCAGAATTTATAGTTTTCCCTTGATTTTCGTTAGAAATACCAAAATCAAAATAGGATTTATCAGCAAACACATTTTTTATTAATTGCATATGCAAAAAATCTAAACTTCCTAATTTGCTTCGTCTATCCTCTGAGGCAATATATTGTAAATGCGCTATTCTATCGGTTTCAAAAACAGTAGTTCCAGCAACAATTTCATCATTATAATAAACATTAAATTGTCTTATGTTTTTTGGAAAATTCTCCCTTAACAATTTAATATCACTCAAGCTATGAACAGGAGACGATTGATATTTTTTTCTTAAATTAGGTACTAACAGCGTATTCCAAAAGCTATCAAAATCACCTTCTTTAAGTACTAACTCATGTTTGTTGGCTCTTTTAAAACCTTCAATTCTATTTTTAGAAAAATTTAGGTTCGCGTTTAAATCAACAGCCGAAAGCGTATCCCTTTTCATCAATTTTGAATCTAAAATAAACATAAGATACAGAAGTTCATCATTTGGAAGGTTCGCGTAAATGGATGGCAGTAATTTAATCTCTAGTTTTAGAATACCTCGTTCATTTAAATATCTTAAAACCTCTTGAAATAGTGTAGCAAAAATATTTAATTTGATACGATGATCTACAACTAGGCCTCCATAAGTCAATCCTTGATGAGAGTATAGTGTATCTTCTTTTTTATTGGCAGGAAGTATCGCTAACAACTTGTCATTTTTATAGACCATAAGTGAATGGTCCTCAAATCGATCCTGATGGTATTCCATAAAATCTCTTTGAAACAAAAATGTAGCATTCTTTGCTTTGGACACAAAAGTATTCCAATCATGCTTGTTTTTCGGACTATATTTTTTTACAGAAAAAATAATAATAAATTTAAAAATAATGGTTGAAAGTACTAATTTTAAAACATAAATCTTTATAAATTAATTAGAAAAATTCTCGAAAACTATGTCTCCATTCTCATTAATTAGCTCATAAATACCAAAAGGAGCGCCTTCTGTAATCGGTTTAAAACTAAGATCTTTCTCTAATGATTCTAGATATTTTGTTTCATTCCCTAAATATGAAAATAAAACTCGAAACACATTGACATTGGTTTTTAAATCTACATCAAATTTTGAAACATCTTCTGGCCATTTAATTGCCAATGCTGTTGAAAATATTGAATAAATTAAATCCCGATTTTCCTGTTTAATATTGGAAGCTCTAGTATAATCATAGCCTACAAAACCACCATGATCAGCTAAAATAATTACTAAACCATTAGGATCATGTTCGTTAATTTCTGCGATTATATCTTCTAACCAGGTATTTGCCCAGCCCAAACGTTCAATATATATTTCTCTTTCCTTGGTTTTACCTTTAGATTGATTCTTATATGTAGACACATGTCCTGGAAGTATTTTCTGAATAAAATAAAAGTTATTTGAAGATTTAAACTCTTTAGTAAACGCAGTTTTTAAATCATCAATAACATCGCGATTATAGTCAAATCCCTTCGAAAAAAAAGGAACCTCATCAACATCAATATTAGAATAATCATACATCACCTCTGGTTTATTAGCTATAAGATAAGGTGTCTCTGCTATAAAATGCGTTTTATAATTATTGTTTTTAAAAATTGAAAGTACGGGATTATCTCCGACAATAATTTCTCTTGCCTTAAACACCTCGTTACTAGATTTCTTAAAACTACTATAATAGTGATGTTTCATCGTAAAAAGCGACGCATTTGAGCTTAACGTTGAATAATAATTACTTCTGAAATTATTATAAATTTTAAACTTATTTTTTGCTAAATAGTACTCAAATTCAGCATTATCAAAATCATAAGTCTTGTTTTTTAATTCCGTGAAATTCGCATAACCATCGGGTTGTATCAGATAAATATTAGGTTGTTTTTTAAAAACAACTGAATCAATAGTGTCCGCTTGTTTTAGCCAATCTTGATTGTGATTAAAATACGAATAAAGCGTTGGAACAAATGAAGCAATGACCATAATTGCCATAATCATTTGAATTACAATCAGTTTTTTAAATTGTTTATGTAATAGAATTGCTAAACCAATTGCGATAAGCAAAACCAAAACCATCAGTTTCTTCTTAAAACCATAGGTACTAATGACAATTAATAATGCGAACGAAGACAAGTTCAATATTGGAATGACATACTTTTTATAGCGATTGAGAATTGTAATGTGTTTTGAAATTCTATGAATTCCATAAAAAACAATAATTGGAGCGACAATAAACACCAATAAAAAAAATCCGAAATGATTCCAAGAATTGATAAACGTAAAATTATTATAATAGTAATGTCCTAAAGGGTATAATCCCGCCGCTAAAGCAGCCAAAACCGGGTAGTCTTTACTGCTGTTTAAATATTTAAAAAGTTTAGCTCTCAACAGATTTCGATTTTAGCAGAAACATGACACGATCGCAGTTTTCAATTGGCAGTTTTTCAATGCATTCGAAATACTTATAATAATTCGATTCGAAATTGTCGATGGAATAAAAGCCAAAATGGTCTTTAAACTCGCCTTTAGTATTTAATAAGCGTTGAACCCAAGAATCATCTCGTTTTGGAAATTCTATGATTAAATACTTTGAAAAGGTTGCAAAAAATTTGGCAGACATATCAAAAGGGATATTTCCAGATAATGACATATGATGAATCACAGCTAAAGCCAAAGTAACATCAGGTGCAAATTTAGCAATACGTTGTATAAAAGATTGGCGTTCTTTATTTTGAAATCCAATTGCCGCTGACGGATTTAAAACATCGAGTACAAATGGTAAGATATACGATTCTTTATTTGTTTTTAAAGTTTTGTAATTAAAATCAACAGCGTTGTTATCAATATCACAAACTAAAGCGTGTTTAAGTGGATTCTTAATACCTCGTATAAATGTGCCATCATTTCCTCCAACATCAATTAAAGTCTCAGCATTTAATGTGGTTATCCAAGAATCTATACAATTAGATTTTTGAACAAATGCTTCATCAGAGTAATTGGTTTTATTATAATAATCACCCCATTCACTTTGTTCTTTCAAGGATAGCTTCTTAATATAATTATACAAACTCTCTATAATGTTCAACAGAGCCTTTTTGCTCAAAGATGTCGATTTGGTTTCCCCTTTATAATCTTCGTTATGCTTGTCTTCAAACTTAGAAAGCAAATGAATGTTTGAATATAAAAATGGATTTAACTTCGTTCTATTCGGTAGCATAGACGCCAGCATTTTCACCGGAATGCCATCCATAAAACTGCTCATTAACTTCAACGATTGTGCACCATGGTAATGCGCCAAAACTAATGGTGCTAGGAAATGAGTGATGAACTGTTTATAAGCTCTCCATGGTGAGTCTTCAGTATAAAAATCAAAAGATAATGTGTCAATAAATATCGCCTGACCTTTATGAAATGTAATATTGAAAGCAGAGGCATCCTTAAGAGAAAACTCATGTTCCAAACTATACTTCTGAAGCTTTAAAGTTAACAAAGCGGCTTCCTTGTATTGGTTAAAACTCCATTCATAAGGATACGTAATAAAGGGAATTTGCTCAGGTTGAATTATAATTTCACGGTTTGACTTGGAAACTTCTTTATGCGGAATTAATAAATTATTCTTAAAGAGTTTATCAAAGAAACCTGAAGTAGATAAGGCTTCATATTGTTTGAAATAAACAGGCGAAATTGAACGTTTTATCAGACCGTCTTCAGTAAACACATATCCAGACGGATCTCTAAACGACGAAGCATGTTGATTACTCACTGTCAGTTGTTTGCTTATGTTCAGAATCTGAATCTTTTACATTAATATCATCAAACAAATCTTTATCATTCGATTTCACTAAGCCGAATAACACTTTAACTTTAAAAAGAAGGTTTTTAGAAAACAATAAAACTCCAGCAACGGCTGCCACTATGGCTTGAATAATCATTGCGCCTAATCCTGGATCGAAATAAAGAAAATGCATCATGTTTTTTTTGTAAATATAATCAAACTTTCCGAGGCGTTTTGAAAAGAAAAAGAGGAATACCATTTGGCATTCCTCTTTTTTAAATATCTATAATTCTCAGATATTATATAATCTTATTTCTTTTTCTATCTACTTCAGTTAAGTATATTTTTCTTAAACGTAAAAACTTCGGCGTTACTTCAACGTATTCATCTTTTTGAATGTATTCTAATGCTTCTTCTAATGAGAATTTTATTGCAGGTACAATCTTAGCCTTATCATCAGCACCAGAAGAACGGACATTACTCATCTTTTTTGTTTTTGTAATATTGACAGTCATATCATCACCACGAGAATTTTCTCCAATCACTTGACCTTCATAAATATCTTCTCCTGGATCCACAAAAAACTTACCTCTGTCTTGTAATTTATCAATTGAATAAGGAATAGCTTGTCCTTTTTCCATAGAAACTAAACTTCCATTTTGACGTTCAGGAATTCCACCTCTAAGCGGTTGGTATTCTTTAAAACGGTGTGCCATTATAGCCTCACCTTGAGTAGCCGTTAACAATTGGTTACGTAAACCAATAATACCTCTTGAAGGCACCATAAATTCACAAACCATGCGGTCACCTTTAGCTTCCATGCTTAGCATTTCACCTTTACGCATAGTAACCATTTCAATAGCTTTACCAGAAACTGTTTCAGGTAAATCAATGGTCATTTCTTCAATTGGTTCACATTTTACACCGTCAATCTCTTTGATGATAACTTGTGGTTGTCCAATTTGCAACTCATAACCTTCACGACGCATTGTTTCGATTAAAACCGATAAGTGTAATACGCCACGACCAAAAACTATAAATTTATCTGCGCTATCAGTCGTCTCTACTTTAAGTGCTAAGTTCTTTTCTAGTTCTTTAGCCAAACGATCTTTAATATGACGAGATGTTACATATTTTCCATCTTTACCAAAGAATGGCGAATCGTTAATTGTAAATAACATACTCATAGTAGGCTCATCAATTGCAATTGTTTTTAAACCTTCAGGGGTTTCCCAATCGGCAACAGTATCACCAATTTCAAATCCTTCCAATCCAACAATGGCGCAGATATCTCCAGCTTGTACGCTATCAACTTTTATGCGTCCAAGACCTTCAAATACATGAAGTTCTTTTATTTTTGATTTTACTATACTTTTATCACGCTTCACTAAAGAAATATTCTGACCTACTTTTAATTCGCCTCGTGTTAAACGTCCAATAGCTATTCGACCCGTAAATGAAGAGAAATCTAAAGATGTAATTAACATTTGTGTATTCCCTTCTGGAATTTCAAAAGTCGGAACATGTTCGATTACCATATCTAACAACGGTTCGATATTATCAGTCTCATTTTTCCAATCATCACTCATCCAATTGTTCTTTGCAGAACCATAAACCGTTGGAAAATCTAATTGCCACTCTTCAGCACCAAGTTCGAACATCAAATCAAAGACTTTCTCATGTACTTCATCAGGAGTACAATTTTCTTTATCCACCTTATTCACTACTACGCATGGCTTAAGACCTAAATCAATAGCTTTTTGTAATACAAAACGTGTTTGAGGCATTGGTCCTTCAAAGGCATCAACTAATAATAAAACACCATCTGCCATGTTTAAAACACGTTCTACTTCACCTCCGAAATCGGCGTGACCAGGCGTATCAATGATATTAATTTTAGTGTCTTTGTAAATTACAGAAACATTCTTAGATGTAATTGTAATTCCTCTTTCACGTTCCAAATCATTATTATCAAGAATTAAATCTCCTGTGTTTTCGTTTTCACGAAACAATTGACAGTGATACATGATCTTATCAACCAAAGTAGTTTTACCGTGATCGACGTGTGCAATAATTGCAATGTTTTTAATATTAGCCATAATTAGGTGCCTTATTTTAAGCGTGCAAAGGTACGCTATATTTTCTGATTTTAGATATTATGACTTTATATTTAGTTAATTAAATGTTATAATACCAAGTTCCTATACTTTAATAATGGATATGTCGTTAAATTATTGATTCATAGTAAATAGCCATTCTAACCAACTGAGCTAAAAAATTTGGTGAATTTACATCTGAACCCTAAATCTAAAAAACAGATGAAACTAATTAGTAAATATTCGAAGTTTGTACCTTATTTATACTTTATTGCTATCATAGCTTTCTGGTTTACTGATGCAAACCAAAGCAGTGGTATTACTGCCTATCCTATTCTTTTATTTAGTATTCCTTTTGTATGGCAACTCATTAAGCCGAACAGGAAATTAAATTTCACATTAGGCATTACTTTTATGTGTTTATCGTCCTATTTGGTATTGGCTTATTTGTCTGATATGCTTCAAATTATCAGCTTTTCTGCAAGTACAAAAGAGTTTATGCTTTACAGTGGGTCTTTTGTAGCTTTAAATTTTATAATGGCATTATGGATTATTAGAAATAGTATCAAAAGAAGCTTTTAATGTTTATCTTTGTAGCTTAAATTTTTAAGCACAATGGATCTTAACCACATTCCAAGACTAAAACATACGAATTCTAGTAATTTCTTTTTACTCTGCGGCCCTTGTGCTATAGAAGGAGAAGACATGGCCTTGCGTATCGCTGAAAAAGTCATTAGTATTACTGATTCCTTGAAAATTCCTTTTGTATTTAAAGGGAGTTTTAAAAAAGCAAACAGAAGTAGAATAGATAGTTTTACTGGAATAGGTGATGAAAAAGCGCTGAAAATTCTTAAGAAGGTTTCTGAAACTTTTGATGTTCCAACAGTCACTGATATTCATGAAATTTCGGATGCAAGTCTTGCAGCTCATTACGTGGATGTTTTGCAAATACCAGCATTTTTGGTACGTCAGACCGATTTAGTTGTTGCTGCTGCAAAAACCGGAAAAGTAGTTAATCTTAAAAAAGGACAATTTATGAGTCCTGAAGCTATGAAACATGCGGTTCAAAAAGTAAAAGATGCTGGCAACCAAAAGGCCTGGATTACAGACAGAGGTACTATGTTTGGATATCAGGACATGATTGTAGATTTTAGAGGAATTCCGACCATGCGGGAATATGCTCCTACTGTTTTAGATGTTACACATTCGTTGCAACAGCCAAATCAAAACATTGGTGTCACTGGAGGGCGACCTGATATGATAGAAACTATTGCCAGAGCTGGGGTTGTAAATCATGTCGACGGCCTATTTATTGAAACACATTTTGACCCTGCAAATGCAAAAAGTGATGGCGCCAATATGTTGCACTTAGATAATTTAGAAGGGCTACTTACAAATCTGGTTGCGATTAGAAAAACGATCAACCAACTCTAAGCTAAATAAACCAAGCTCTCCTGCTATTTTCAATATTCAATTTAGCGTCCTTCAAGAGCGCAACAAATTCTAATTCATCAAAGTCTTCTAGTGATTTCACTTGAATAGAACGCACTTGCTTTCTGTTATTATAATCTTTAAGTATGGGATATTTTTCTTCTAATAGAATTCCTTGTACAAAGGCCACATCCACAAAATTTGTCCCTTTTAAAACATTTAAATAGATCATGGGTTTCTTCCCGATATTGTAAAACGGAATGCGATAACTAAAACGTTCGTTAGCCCCTGGCAAGGTTTTTAAGATTACTGCACGCACATACAACATTATCGATTGATAAGGCTCTGTTTGAGAAAAGAAGTATTGGTCTAATGGATTCAAGAGTGCATAATTTATTACCTCAAATTTAGGAAACATTCATGACTATCCATTAAATCATAATAGAGAATGTAAAAATGAATATTCCCATTGCCTTTACTTACTTTTATATACGCTTAGAATTATAAATCGCATGACAATTAAACTCAATAAAACCTATTTCATAAGCTTCATTACCTTATTAATACTCGAAGTTTTTATAGCCACGTACGTTAAAGGTGGTTTTATTCGCCATACGTTTGGAGATTTTTTGGTGGTCATCCTACTCTATTGCTTCTTTAAAAGTTTTACAACAATGAAACCCATCTATGCTGGACTTTTAGTTTTAGGAATTGCCGTTGTTATAGAATTTTTGCAAGAGACTTCGTTATTAGAACAGCTAGGACTTGACCAAAACCAATTGGCTAAAATCGTATTAGGCAGTACGTTTCATGTGAGCGATTTGATTGCTTATACCTTAGGTATTATAACCGTTTTAGGTCTCGAATACAAACACAAAATAATATGAATACGGTCTTATCGATTTTCTTCTTGTATTTTTCTAACAAGAGAGGCAACTGCATTTCGAGAAATGAATCGCGGTAAAACGGCAAGAAATTTATTAAATACTCCAGGAATGGCATAGGTTTTTCCTTTAAGCATCGCTTTATAACCATAAACAGACACTTTTTTAGCACAAGCCATGTTGAAGGTGATTTTATTTTCTGACGAATTTTCTGAAACCGTCTCTTGAAATCCTGTTTTAGTCGGGCCAGGACATAATGCTGTTACAGTAACTCCCGTCCCTTTGAGTTCATTAGCAATAGCTTCTGAAAAGGATAACATATAGCCTTTCGATGCGTAATAAATAGACATTAAAGGCCCAGGCAGAAATCCCGCTAATGAAGACACATTTAAAATGCGTCCAGATCCACGTTCAACCATGCCTTTTAAAATAAGTTTGGTAAGGTGTGTGGTAGTAATAACGTGTACATGAAGCATCTCGGATTCGCGTTCCCAATTGGTGTCTGAAAAGGAACCAAATAAACCAAAACCTGCATTATTGATTAATACATCAATGGGTTTATTATCGATATCAGACATTAGCTCTTCGGCTATATTAGGACGGCTTAAATCTTTTACCAAAATACGAACGTCAACATTAAAATCGCGATCAATGTCAGATTTGACTTCAACAAGTTTCTCAGCATCAATATCAACCAAGATTAACTGATAGGCATCTTTGGCTAATAATTGTGCTAACTCATATCCTATTCCCGAAGCTGCTCCTGTTACTAAGGCCGTTTTAATCATGTTGCGATTTAAGTAAATACAAAGCTATTGTTTTCCATCTACATAATCCTGCAAATATGAATATCTTTCGGTGAGTTTTCCGTTTTCAGTCATTCGCGCTCGTTTTAGAATTCCACGTTCATCCTGATTGAAAAACGCCGGAATCACGTGTTCCAAAAACATATCTCCAAATCCTTCGCTGGCATTTTTAGGAAGCTCGCAAGGTAAATTATCGACTGCCATAACGGTTATGGCATTTAGTGCATCAAAAGCCACTTCAGTTTCTGATTGTGCATCATAACCATAAAACGGATCTGCTATAGTTGACGCTTTCAAAGTTGACGCTACAGGACCATTGACATCACAAGATATATCTGCCACTAAATTGATTCTGAACTCTGGTTGTTTGGCATCGTCTCTGGTAAATAAATAAGGTGCCTGATTCCCATAGAAATGACCAGCTATAAACATGTCGGTTTGCATGGCATACGGCATAAAGTTAGATTCGTAATCTGAAGGATCTTTATAGAATTCCCACTTGTCTCCTACGGCTCCATCTTTACGTTTATTGTATTCCATAACGTCAACCATACAATACACAGGTTGTGAAAATTCGGACGTTAAATACAAGGCATCCGTCACTTCTTTGATTTGTAAAAAGTCTAATATTTCTTTAGCGCCAAGCGCTACTTTACCTGTACCTGAAAGCAAGATTTTGATATTAGGAAGATTAATTTTATCTAACTCTAACTTCACTGCATCTAAATCGGCTAAAGTTTCAACTTTAGGCAAATCAAATAAGCCATCTCTAAGACCTAAGGCTCTAAATCCGTTATAAGCACCAACGAGACCAGCATAGCGACCAAAACCAATGAGGCGTGCGCCACTTTTTTTGACGATGGATTCGTGATCAAACATCTCGATATTATTTTCGAGCATGGCCAGCAACAAGTTCCGATTGTAAGGTTGCTTTTTGATGGTATGTGAAAAGTAAAAGTATTTCTTATTTGGAATAAGGTTTTCAATAGGCACTTCTTTGACACCAATCATGACATCGGCATCTGACACATCATCTGTCACTTTAAATCCGAGCGCTTTATAAGCGTCGTCCGGAAACACACGAATATCAGAAGACTCCACTACAAACTGGGCTTGTGGAAATTGGGTCCTGGCTTCTGCGAGTTTCTCTGGAGAAAAAACCACACGACGATCTGGTGGATTTTTACGTTCTTTGATGATGGCGAACTTCATAGTTGGAAATTGGTATAAATTTTGCACGAAAATAAGAGTAAATGCAAGGTTATACAAACTTTTTGATAACTTTGCATACTGCGTTAAGGATTACAGCGACATCCTTTTGTTTACAAAAGATATAGCGGAAAGCCTGACCTGGACACTTGTGTCTGGGGAACGCCCACTTCTAGATACAATTCCGAAAAAACGGAATCACTCGAAGTGACAACATACTATTTAAATGGGGTCGACTGGTTTTGACAGCGAGATTTATTAAATGGTAAGCACGTCGTGTAATGGCATTGAAACACGTAAAAGGCTAGACCAACTTTTAAACGGCGAGAATAACTACGCTTTAGCTGCATAATCTGAATTATAGTAAGATTAGCCTTGTCCTACTAGGTAGGAAAGCTGAATGTCTCCGGAAAGCCTTGGTTAATGGCGTTCTACTTTGAGGCATCGTAAAGATTGACTAAGATTTGGTGGCGCTTTGATGCCTTTTCGAGATTAAGAAGCTAAGTTGTAGGTAGAGTGTTTTTAATCAGTTTACAATCGAAAACCATGAAAAAACTAAGCGTGTAGAAAGCTCTTTATTAACTTGTTTGGACGAGAGTTCGATTCTCTCCGACTCCACTTTTATTAACCTTAATTATTTGTTTATCAAATAGTTGAGGTTTTTTAGTCAACCATTAGTCACCTAAATTAATATTTAGTCGATTTAACTACAAACTAGAGCAATACATTAATACCAACGTTACTAATTTTGTCTTATGAGATTTATAAGATATTATAGCAAACTTTTAGACGCACAAGGAATGCCTCATTTGAGCGTAACACAGCATAAGAGACTATTTAATATAATATCATTAGAAAGTCGCGTGGATGAACTACAACGGCTTAAAGACAATGCACCTTCAATGGATCTGAAATACAAGTATGATGTTCGTATTCATAGGCTAAAAAAATCATTAGTTACTCTTACTAAAGATGAGTTGCCTAAGAACATAATGAATAATATGCTTTGGAAGTCTGATAATTAGATTATTATGTCTACATTTAGCATAATGAAATTACGGAATGCCGTATCTCCCTAATAATAGTATTGTCTCCCTAATAATAGTATTGTCTCCCTAATAATAGTATTGTCTCCCTAATAATAGTATTGTCTCCCTAATAATAGTATTGTCTCCCTAATAATAGTATTGAATTAAATATTAATCTATTAAACATATTATTATGAATGAAACAAACAGAAATCCGAACAACTTAACACGAGAACAACTTGAAGTAGGTTTAAACCAGATGAAAGAATGGTATCCAGAAGAATCTGAAAAGATTGACAAACATAGGGATGTCATTTTATCTCACATTCTTGATGGAGTTGAAATCCCGAAGGACAATCCTATTTGGAATGAAAAAGCCACTTCTACGTCGAAACCTGAAGAGGTTGATTCATCAGCTATTACACCATGTATTAGACAAATTGCGGCATTTGGAGGGGAAGCACTTGTATTTACTGCTACAGTAGCGGGTGCAGTAACTGCAGGTAGATTTAGTAAGTTTATTGACAGAGCCATCGAATCAATGTTTTTTAAATCCGAGAAGTATGTGAGGGGTATTACACCGTTATTAGAGGCCTTCAATGCAGCCGAAGGAAGTGTTGCCAAGGCTACCTCATTTGCCCCTATAGCTAAGAAATTCTATGATTTTGGATTTTTTCAAGTGTTATTTGATACTATGAAAGATAATTCTCACTGGTATGATTGGGTCATTGATGGAGCTATAGCTCTAGCTCAAATTATTATTTGGGTTGCTTCTGAGTTTATAGCGGCAATAGCCGAGATAGCTCTTATCATATTAAGTGCTGTACACTTATTATTTACCGGTGTTGAGGCTATTCAAATCTGTTCTGAATGACAAATTAGAATTGCATACTTCTCCCTAAAAAATTATAGCATTGTATTATGACTTATATCATATTAGTTACTAATATGTTAGGTTAATTTTGGGTCGAGATTCCCTTCTTGAATTACCGATATGCCAAACAATCTCGTCAATAGAATTCGTTGTATAGGCATATAAGAAAAAGGTTAATACGAATTGAATAATTAATATTTGAACTATCGTCTATATTGTAATGAAAAAACCATGAATTAACATTGTTTCTTTGCATTGAATCAGACACACATTTCTTCTTATACTACTGTTTTTATAATTCCTATATTTTTCGTATCTTATTGATGTTCATTTTCATATTAATTATAATTTCAATTTTAAGCAAGTAGTTAGTTAGTTAAATTATTATGTTAAAATGAATTAGATGGATAGAGTTTTAGGCTTGCTTAGAACTCTATCTTTTTTTCTACAGTTTTTAAACGTTTAAAAAATCTTGTAGCTTGGTGCTAAGCATCGCAATGCACACATCGTGTATAATACATTACGCCAAATATTCATATCGGAAAGCAAGCATAAAAAAACCCAAAACATATGTTTTGGGTTTTTAATTTTGTTATACTACTTAATCGCCTATTTGTTATCTTTTCAGTGTGAAATGGGCTTTAAATTCTTTACGTTCACCATTATTAGGTTCATTATACACAACAACAAACCAATAATCACTGGTTGGCATTAGCTCATTATTATACGTTCCAT
>MAAC01011330.1_pt1 | contig 66455 bp, 56 predicted proteins | sample 1115981 | NCBI WGS metagenome assembly MAAC01 (sample SAMN04961126, study PRJNA320927) | seawater metagenome | isolation source: sample BD02T64 sea water enriched with oil for 64 days | place: USA:Gulf of Mexico | collected 2013-07-27 | reverse complement strand
GAAATTTCACCAGCAGATATATCACCAGAACAAACAAAACATTTTCGAGGAATGAGAATGTGGTTGCCACTAAAACTATTTGGATTAAAGCCTTTCAGAGCATCATTGGAAGAAAAGTTATACTTAACTAAATATTTCTATGATGAAATAAAAAAAGTAAAAGGATTTGAAGTTGGACCAGAACCCGAGCTTTCGGTTGCAATCTTCAGATATGTTCCTACCGATAAAAACGCGGACTCTTTCAATAAAAAATTGATTCAGGCTATTCAAAAAGATGGACGCATATTCCTGTCATCAACTAACATAAATGGAACATTTTGGATACGGATTGCGGTAGTATCATTTAGAACCCACCTAGCTCAAATAGAGCTTTTACTGGATATTATTAAAGAGAACGTGAGGAAAATAATCTCCAACACCATCTGATCACCGCTATCGCGAGTTTGCAACTGGTGGGATCTCGCAATTGAAATGGCGTTGAACCACGAGCAGTATGCGTACGGTATTGAAATGATGTTGAACCCCCGCTGCCGCGAGCATGTTGCTCGTGCCACCACAAAGCGACATCATTAGTATGACCACCTAAAGCATACCAACCAAATTCGTACTTCTTAAAAGCTAAACCCCCTACAATAAATCAATCTCCAACACCGCCTGATCACCAGCATAATTTCGAGCACTACTATATTTCCAATCGACAGCCTCAGTTACAAAACCAGCTTTTATCGGATTCTCGTGTATATAATTCAACTTTTGATCGATCACCTTATTCGACCACAATTCAATGGGGTGATTGTGCTGTTGCCAAAATTGCATATTAGTAACATTACTATTTTTCTCTCCTGCCAATTTAAAAAAGTCTAACATCCATACTTTTCTACTTTCTTTTGAATTCTTTTTAAGAACAGCCAATATCTTTTTTGAAGTATGGGTTTTAAAGTCTCTAAGTAGGCCAGGTGCATTTCCAGACTCTGACTGGAAAATGAGATAGGTGAAGATTTAGGATTTTAGAACGGTTGCCTCAGAGTCCTCTTTGAGTGACTCTGAGGGGGTGTAATATGATTTGTTTATATAGATCTCGTTAGACTTTATTTAACAATGGAAAAACTGACCTATTTAACACCAACAAAGCGTAGTTTCTAATTGACTATTCCGAAGAAATTATTAACATCTCAACCTCCACGGATTGGAAATCCTGATAAATAAAAAGGTGTAGAAAGATTCTACACCAAGCGGTATGTTTTTTTTAACCTACGCGAGAGGGGGAGGGGAATATGAAATGATTAACTTTTCTCGACCTTTCCGTTTTCTATTTGATTTAGAATAATTTCAATCTCTGAAATCTGCTCAGTGTAACGTAAAACAATTGTATTAATATTGTTAACCAAATATCTATTCTCGAATTCTATTGCCTTTACATCGTTTAAACAACTAGTTACTACTTGCTGTAATTTACTAGTCCTTTTATCCATCCTTAATTTAGCTAATATTACCAAAAGTGGCTGAAAAAAAAACTCTCTTAGTTCGTAAGGATTATAGTGCCCCTCACTTATTTTTGGCAATAAATGCTCTGAGACTAATTTTAGAATGGGCTTATACCTTAAATCTTCAGATGGTTCAGAACCCAATTCTACTTCAAGTTGCACCCCATATTCAGCAAATGCAGCCATAAACAATTGAAGATTGGTAGTGAGTGCGTTTATATGAAGAGATGTACCTGTTAAAAAACTACTGTACTTATCCTTTATGTTTTCATATAACCCACTCAAAATACTAATATAACCATGAGTTTGATTTGACACCTTAATCGCATCAGCAAAGTCATTTTCTTTTGACCTTAACTCGATATAATCTAGCAAACTACTTTTATCTAGCGATTTAAATACTTCACAATCTAGAATTGCATATAATGTAAGGGTTGGGCGTTCAAATTCCTTTTTCTCCAAGTCATCCTTAAATGAATTCAGTTCATCAACTTGATTTCTCATCGGTTTCTCCAAACCTCTAATTTCAGCACCCCATCTACGCCCTGATTTTTTCACTACTTTTTTATTAGAGAAATAATCTAATAATTTATTTACCCCTATCCCCAGAAACAATGTAATAACAGGAAGGATATATTTAAAATAATCTACTCCCCCTATATCTTTCACTAGAATAATTTTATTGCTATTCGTTAAAGGAAGCAGCAACTCTTTATTACTCTCTAAATCGACACTTAATGTATCGTCATTCTTTTTAACTAGTGAATTAATTGATTCCGTACTATCCATTGAAAACTTCTCCTCAAATTCCTCAAAGGTATCGACTGGATCTTTTACCACTGGATCAATAAGTTTACCACTATCAATTGAAAGTTTTTCTACAAATTCCCCCAATGTGTCACCACTCTCTTTGGCAAGTGAATCAATTATTACTTTAACCTTTCCCTGTCCATTTGAAGCAGTTGTAAATAAAACCAATAGTACAATTTGAATTAATTTTTTCATATTCATTAGATTTTTCTTCTCCTTATAAAACTATATCATCGTTTCTGAAACATCAATGTTCGTATTTGGTGATTTTATCAAAGCGTAACAGCAAACTGTTATTGAAATAGTTTCTACTTCCTCGTAAACTTCCTAAATGATCTAATTGTTTCGAAGATTCCTATTCCAATAAAAATGCGACCTATCAAGTCAAATGAGACAAATCCAAATTTTTTAGAAAATTGGTAATCATTGAAATCATCTACACCATTAACATCCATAAATGTCAATTTATGAGTTGGATTAAGAAACTTGACAAAGTCGACTCTTAAGTCCCAAAAAGTACTGAAACATTCTTCCGACCAACATGGCTCATATTTGGTGGAATTCATCATTAAAATGAAAAATAATAACCCAACTATCACAGTCATTCTTATTGACCTCAACCAATTGGTGCCAAAATCACTAAAAACTTTTGAAACCAGCAAACTAATTATAGTAGATGAATGTTTAAACTTACTCCAAGTAGAATTTTTCAATATTCTTCCCAAGTAGAATTTGCTTCTAACTAATAATTTTAATGAATCCTTAGTATTTTTTATTATTATTTTTAATCGGTTATTTAATCTACGATTACCGAACGCGAATAAATTTATAACCAATTTAAATCTACTATCTCTTCGATAAATGAGTGAATTATAATTTTTAATTTCATTAAAGTAATTTTTCAAAGCAACCTTTTGATAACCATATCTCCTCTTAAAAATTCTTCCGATATCAAATAAAACTATATCAGAAATCCATTTAGGTGAAATTTTTACAAATAAAGCTTCTTGAGAAGCTCTATAATAACTTACCTCTCTCTCTGCATTATGCTGTTTCTTTGCTGCAGAATACAAATCGTTAAAAATCTCATAATGAGAATCATTGTATTGTAATCGTTCGAGAGGGAGTTTTGTATTGAATAACTTTAAGGTATTTAATTCAGTATTTAATATTTGCATTACATTCACACTTTCATATGAACAATTTCTAAACTTACACTCCCCTAAATGTGAATCATTGATTTCAAAGATAGAATCATTATATAAAATTTCATCATAATAATGATACATGAAATTGTTTTCAATTTTTTCATCCAAATCTAATTTTATAGACTCATCCTTTTCACTTAGACCATTATTATTTATACTTGACAATATCCTTTTTGCTCTTTCTTCTCCAATTCCGGCTTTTTTGAAATAGTCCTCTATACTAGTCCATCTATATTTAATTGGATGTTTTAAAGTAATTACACCTGTTAATTGAATTTTTCCCTCATTTAACAGATTAATAAATCCAATAGAGTATATCTTGGAAGAGGAACAGTTAATTATACTATCATTTGAAATATCATTAGAAAATTTCAGATGATTAACATAAATATCATTTAAATTAACTCTTGAATTCCCTAAGATGTTTTGAAATTTCAACTCCCCTACAACAGTTAATTCACCTGAAATCACTACCTGGCAATCTCTCATTTCATTCCATGATAATATATCTACATAGCAATTCATTAATTTAAATGTCAATTTATAACACTTGTTTATTATTATTTTTTGGTAATATCCTCTGGAAATTTCAATATCCTTTTCGCTTAATACATCATCCAAATATAAATTTCCAATATTACATTTTTCTATCCTCAATCCATTTTCGATCTTCACATTAGAACTAAATTTAAGTGACTTAAATTTACAGGTACTAAAATTGATGGAGGATAGAAAAACACAATTTATAAATTCAACATCGATATAAACATTTATATCCTTTATATTATATACATCACCTTTATCAATAATAACATTTTCAATAGTTAAGACATTTATTTCCTCCTCCGTTCCTTCATTCTTAAGAATTACTCTACTACAATCATGCTTTACACCGAGAATAATATTTCTTAAGGTTTCTAATGTAACTTCAATTTTACTATCAACCATATTATTGATAATTTTAATACTAGCTATAAAAAATAATGACTAATATAATTAAAGTTAAACTTGATATCAATCACTGAATTCAGTGATTTTTCAATATGTTGATTAAAAAATCTGTAGTATTGGGAAGTGTCTCACAAATCATCCAAATCCCACTTCGCTACCTCCAGTTTCTAACTGGTGGAACCTCGCACATAAAACCTACTAAATACTGTCATTACAATTCAACCAAACCATAAACCAAAAAAAAATCCTAAGAATTGCTTCTTAGGATTTTTCTAGAGGTCGGAACCGGATTCGAACCTATCAATAAACGTGAATCTTCAAACAATACAAAAAACAGCCACTACATCAATAAAAACAATCCATTCAAGTACTTAAAATCAAATATCATGCTTGAATGATATTGAATAAGCTAGTATGTAATTTTAATTTGGTAGACCAAATGTAGTCCAGAATCGTATATTTGGTCTACCGAATTAAATAAATGGCAAAATGGCAACTATCAAATTTGATTTAAGGAGTAAATCCGAATTCTCTCCGATCTATCTAAGACTAACTTTAGGTAGAGGGAAACAATTCAATAGAAAAACAAGCTTATCCATCAACCCAAAAGATTGGAGCGCCTCAACACACCTCCCTAAACAGACCAATCCTACAAATAAAAATCTCACTTCTGAACTTAGAAAACTTCAGATCCATGTTCTAGATAATTTAAACGTAGCCACGACTGAGAATACTGAAATTAATGGAGACTGGTTAACCTTTCAAATTGACCTATTCTTTGGACGTGCAAGCCTCTCAAAAGAAAGTGAATTAGTTGTTGATTGCATCATGCATATTTATAACTCTGCTGAATATCGAGATAACGGAAAACAAGGTATTGGCCTTAGTAAAAGCAGAGCTAATGCATACAAAAGACTTGGTGAATTATTTAAAACCTTCCGAGAGAATCGTAGTCTCAAAATAAAAGAATTAAATAAGTCTGTTTTTGACAATTTTAAAAAATGGCTTTTAGAAGAACAGAAATTTTCCCCTACTTATGCCTATAAGAAAATTTCGGACTTAAAAACTGTCTGCAAAGACGCTAAGATAAGAGGGATAGAAGTTTCCCACGACCTCGACGGAGTAAAAATGAAACAAATTTCAGCTTATGATGATGATATGGATGTAATCACTTTGACACTTGAAGACATCCATAAGATTGAATCTACTCCATTAATTCGAGAAGCTCATATTAATGCAAGAAAATGGTTAATACTAGCTTGCTTTACTGGACAACGTGGAGGAGCCTTAACCGAACGAATAAAGGAAAGTAATTTTGAAAAATACGGTGCTGAGTTAGTTATCAAAATCACTCAAAAGAAAGGAAACAAACCTGTAATGATTCCAGTTTTACCGAAAGTAAAAGAAATTTATGAAGAAGGTCTCCCCTACCCCATCTCTCCCCAGAAACTAAATATCTATTTTAAAGAAATTGGAAAAATTGCTGGGATAGATGAAATGGTAATGGGAAGAATCCGTAATCCAGAAACCAATAGAGGAGAGAAGAAAATAAGACCTAAATACGAATACATAAGTACTCATATCGGGAGAAGGACTTTCGCAACCAATCACTATGGGGAATTACCTACACCAATCATAATGCGAGTTACTGGTCACCAAAAGGAGAGTACATTCCTAAAATACATTAAGCAAAGTGATGACAGTCATATCGATGCATTTTTGAACCTATACAAAACCAAAGAATTACAAGAACGAAAAGAAACTCATTTAACAGTTTTGAAACAAAAATCTATTTAAGTGGTAATTTATATCACAATTTCCAACTGTAACATTCAAGCTTTGAAACATGAACGAATTTGAAAAACAATTAGCTAGAGGAAAGCCTACTCCTGCAAAGAAAATTAAGGACGAATTTGGGCATTATTTAAACATTGACAAAAAAGAACTTGAAAAAGATCTACAAAGCCTTCCGGTAATTAACAAGAGAGACTTCAATTTTTCCATGAGGATAGAGTTTGCCATCCTTGCCATACCTTTTGTAGCTACAGATCCAAAAGAAATAGAAGAGGTATTCGATACAAACCAAACAATAAAACTCATTAAGGACCTCCTTAATTCATATATTCAAAAGCTAAAAAAATATTCGATTGATCCAACATCAGAAGACCTTAACGATGAATTAATTAATGTAGCAAATCAATTCTACTTTTTATATGAAAATAAAAAAGTGGGATATAACCATATAAATCTGTCTAAAGAAGAAACAATTAAGGATAGTGATTATAAAACAACTTCCCATTACACCTACTCATCGGAGGGAAGACTGTACTGGAATTACGTCGCATTCAATTATGGAACTTTAGCCGCCATAACGAGGCTTTTCGAAATAACAAAGTCAAATTATGAATCAAAACTAAAACATGAAGAAAAAATCATCGACAACACATATGATCCAAATGAATTACTAGAGAAATATAAAGAAATTAGTCGTAAAATTCGAAACAAAGAATTCCCAGAAGATTTTCGAATATTAAAAGAATTCATAGAAGATCAGTTACAGTCTATAAAACTCCAATCTAAATATGAATCAAAATTAAACAATACTACTGAGTACAATACAAGAATATTTAAATCAGTAAAGTGCTACCACCTATTTAAACATCTAATGGAATCAGTTAAAGAGGATACTGACATGGCGGACATTAGTTTTATCATAAGATCTATGACAAATGACGAACTAATGTATAAAGTCCCTCAGAAGGAAATCCTTGACATGATATCTAAGGAAACCAAATATGTTATCGGCAAATTAAAAACGTTAAATTACATTTCTGGAAGACATAGAAATACCATTTACAATAATGCAAAACAGAAGTTTAACATCTAAATACGTCTAATAACATATAACCGTTCTCAAAATAGAACAATTTCGTGTTCATATTAGAACACCAAGAATTTCAAATTTGCTCCAGAACCTATTAAAAAGGAAATATCATGGAGCAGATTCAATTTATTCAAGTAACTCCAGAACAGTTACAAGCCGCAATCATTGAGGGAGTAAATACTCAACTAAAGGAGTTGAAGGAACACTTCCAACCCAAGGAGCCGACGGAATATCTTACCCGAACAGAAGTCTCGAAATTACTACGAGTTGATCTAAGTACAGTTCACAATTACACCAAAAGAGGAACATTACAAGCCTATGGAATAGGTGGACGTGTATATTACAAGCGTCGAGAAGTTGAGGAAGCCATTGTTAAGCTAAATAATTAGAATTATGGCTCATACAACACCTCAAATCATTCATCATTTAATATTAGTACTTCTAAAAAGATGATTGATTATATTTCAATGGTTGCAGATATATGCAAATCCCAGATTCAACTAAATGATAGAAATTTTGTCAGCATTGGTGAAATTGAATTATTCCCAGACCGTAATAAACGGAATGGAGAAATTGTACAATACCAAACAAAGGTTCAAAATTTACTATTCACCCTTAACGGAACTAGACTACGAGTATCCAACTCATTGCATAAATTTCAAAAGGGAAACAATTATTCCGACTTTCGATTTTCAGAAATACAATCTAGCATAAACCAAATTGTAAAATTGACCGGAGTAAAAGCAGACGATTTTGAAATAAAAAAACTGGAATTTTCTCTAAACATTAATGTTCAAACACCTCCAAAGGATTATTTATCATATTTCTCAAATTTCAAACGGAAAGAGTATGATAAAATGAGGGCCGGAGTATGCTGGTATGGTAATAAATACATCTTAAGTGAATACGCACTTAAAATTTATGACAAAACAGAATGCACAAAGAGACAAGATAGAATTACACTTCCAGATAACCTTTTAAGATTTGAATTGCAATATTTAAAATCTCGTAAAATTCCTGCTGTTCGAGTTTTGTCCGACTTAAGAATCAAGGAGAATTATTATGCGCTGTTTGATGAATTCATTGACAAAATCAAAAATATTAGCTGTATGATGGAGCCAAATGTTTCTAAATTAAAGAGTCGTGATCGTGAAATATATTTTGCAAGTCGTCACCCAGGATTTATGAAAACTGAAAACTCCATTAACAGGAGAACATGCTCCTATAAAATCAAGAGATTAAATATGGCTTTACTCCGCATTTCTGAAAAAAATATGATTGATGAATTTTGTAAAAATTTGGAAAAAAAATTTGCTAACCTAATTGAGTCTTAAAAAAAACGACTGTTTCACAACTTGTCATATAGCAGGAAAAAGGGAAAAAACCAAAACCAACGAACTAAATAAACAACCGATGCAAAAGTCAAGCAAACACACAGTCAATCAGCGAGTTGGATCGATAGTAGACATGCTCATGGTAGGACAAACACGATCCCACATAATTCATTATGGTTCAGAGTCTTGGAACGTAGGAGAAAGACAAATGGATAAGTATATCGCAAAAGCTCGAAAACTAATTGAAGGAGAAATAGTGAAAAATCTGGAATACGATTATGCCAAAGCTATCAAACGATATGAAGGACTGTATGGTAGAGCAATGGAGAAAGAAGACTATAAACTGGCTCTATCTGTAAATAAAGAAATTACTAACCTACAAGGTTTAAATAAAGTTCAAGTAGAGCATTCTGGTAACATCGAATTCATTTCCAACATCCCTGAATAATGAGAGTAGAGTTTTCAAAATATTATCAGCCAAAAGCAAAACAAGCGCAAGCTCATTCAAATAGAGCGAAGTATTTACTATTTGGAGGAGCAATGGGTGGAGGTAAAAGTTGGTTCCTATGTGCTGAAGCTATTAGAAATGCCATGATGTATCCAGGGAACAGACTAGTAATTGTACGTAAAGAGTTATCTGTTCTAAGAAGAACCATTTTAGTAACTTTTTTCTCCATATGTCCTCCAGAGATTATTAAAAGCTATAATCAAAGCTCTTTGGTTGTTACATTTATCAATGGCTCTGTTCTTACATTTTTAGAGGCTAATATTAGTAAGGATCCATTACTGAACAAACTCAAAGGATTGGAAATTGGTTGGTCTGGGATAGATGAAGCCAATGAAGTGAGTATGGAGGCCTATCAAATTTTAAAGACTCGATTACGATGGATGCTTCCAGATGGCAGTAAACCTAGATATGAAATTAGACTTACCAGTAATCCAGAACAATCTTGGCTCATACCTACATTCATTCAGTCTGAAAATGAGAATGAAGTGTATATTCAATCTCTCACGTCAGATAATTTCGATCAAAACAGTGAGTATTACCAAAGTTTAAAGGAAGCATTTAAGGATAATCCTCGAATGATGCGAAAGTACCTCTACGGGGATTGGTCTATGATCGATAGTGTTAACCAGTTGATACCCTCTGAGGCTATTGAAAAGAGTCAAATTCAATTAGCAAATGGCCTTGGAACTTCTATTGGTGTGGATCCAGCACGCTACGGGACGGACAGGACAGTTTTTGTTGTTCTCGTAAGGGGAAACATACAATTGATAGAAACACATCAACAGACGTCCTGTAATCAGGTCGTAACTCGAGTCATTGAATTAATGAAAGAATACAAGGTTCAACCTAGGCATGTAGGTATTGATGGCGTAGGTGTAGGAACAGGCATCATTGACAACCTCCACGGGATGGGATATCGTGTTAAGGATTTAGTTGGAGGCGCTAAACCGGATGAGTTGGTAATTGAGGATAAGTTCCAACCTTTTAACCTCCGGTCTCAAATGTATTATGAATTGAGAAGAGATTTAATGGCAGGTAATTTAGGAAACCTTACTGATCAGGGATTAAGATTGGAGTTGTCCGCTATACAATATGAGATATCTTCTGAGCGTACTGTAAAGGTTGTTGGAAAGGATGTGATTAAGAAATTTCTAGGAAAAAGTCCTGATATGGCAGATGCGCTTTGTTATGCAAACTGGGTAAGAACTCCAAGAGGTGCTTATGAAGGTTGTTTACCATTTATTGGAGGTTTATGAATTTTAAAATGAATTGACTATTTTTTTTATAGAAAATAATATAATGAGGGAATTTATGGGTTTTAGATTTAGTTATATTTGTGAGATAAAATAATTAGGTTGTACCTAGTGGCAGTTGTTATAATTTTGAATTATACTTTTCACTTTTATTAGGATAATATGACTTGAGTACCATCTGTTAATGTTCTTAAATAGAATCAAAACAATGGGATTTTATCAAAAGTATAAATGAGTAACTCACAAATATCATAGATAATTACAATTAAGAACAATGGAAGAAATATACTCTAAACTTGACCAAATATCCAATTTGGAAAACCACTATTTAGTCAAAGCCCGAAATAGTTCTGACAACTATTTTAAAGAATTCATTAAATCTGCAAAAATCATAAAAGGTATATTAAGCGAATCCGAATTTGAGTCTTGGTGTTCTGATAAAATGTTCTTAAAACAACGAACATTTGTCGAAAAATCTTTCATCCAATATGCTGTTGAAACTGCAGTTGTAAGTTACTTTTGCGAAAAATTCCCAAATGATTTTAAAGCTGATGCCGAAATCAAACCCAACAGCAAAAAAGATGTTGACTGTCAGTTTCAAGATAATGGATTTAAATTCAATGTTGAAGTAAAATGCTCCGATTTCGATTCAAAAGAAAAAATTGAAAAAGAAAAAGGAATTAAGTATGAAACTGTTGGCCGGCTTGATGATAGAGGACAAAAAACAATGGATACCATTTCAAGTGCACTAGACGAAGTCTTTGCGAAAAGAGGTGAACAAAAAATGTCACATTTAAGAGGAAGGAATATGGATAACAACCTAAAAGACTTTTTAGAATCGGCACACAATAAATTCGACCCAAATCCCAAAGAAAATGAAGTTAACATTCTTCTTGTAGGTTGTGATAATGAAAGAGATATTCAAAATTGGTTTAATTATTTATGGGCTGAAAAAGGGCTTTTTACTAATCAATCATTTGAAGATAATGATCATTATAATAATGTTGACTTAGTTGTATTCACAAACTTATACTTTAAGCAAAATAAATTTTTTGACAAAAAAGTAAATAACTGCTGGACACTTGATAAATCATTTAACTTAATTTACTCAAATCCAAATAGACTACTACAAAAAAATACCGGCATTAGCCATTTCAAGGAACTCTTTCCGAACTACACTGAAGAACTCAATAATTATATTTCTTCTGGTGATGTCGCTACTGATGTGAAGGGAGCTGTAAAAATACCCCATTTTATACAAGAAATTTTAGAAGGACAACAAGACCTATACTTGTTTAACAAAAAAGAATAAACTGGTATTTTAGGTATAAAGTATATGAGATGCCTTACTGCTTCCAACTAGTCATTACTATAGGAGCAACGTCTTACATCCAAAAAATAGTTAAAATACAACGTTTAGGCTCAAATAGCATATTGCTTTTTACTGTCATACTAGTTGTTTTCTATTAATCAGAGATAATTTAAAAATGGGGAGAGATAATTTTACTAAACCAACCGTTGAAGCTTTAGGTAAGAGAGTTGGATACCTATGTTCCAATCCTAGCTGTAAAAAACATACCATAGGACCAAATTCTGAAGAAGAAAAATCTTCATTAATTGGAATTGCAGCTCATATAACCGCCGCCTCTCCAAATGGACCGAGATATGATGTAAATATGACACAAGAGCAGCGCAAGCATATCAGTAATGGTATTTGGCTTTGCTGTAACTGCTCAACTATTATTGACAAAGATCCAGATACCTTTCCTATGGCAACCCTTTTAGACTGGAAATACAGGGCTGAAACGGAAATGCGAAATGCTCTTTTCGGTGACTTAGCAAAAGAGCCAAAGGCCAGTCAAAAACCATTTATTGAGGCTGACTTAATTTGGAGTAATGCAATGAGAGCAAATACTGGATACAGTCCAAAGAACTTTGAAAAGTATGGAGGAAGTGCCATTCCTGTAGGAAGTAAACCGATTATTTTTTGGGAATTGAGCTGGAGATTTTCACTCGTATTACATAATAACTCGAGCTATCCAGCATACAACATTAGAATAAACGAGGCCAGTGAAGTGAAATTCTCAAATCTAACAAAGTTGCCTAAAAAGAACAACTTACCACCTTTTGCAAACATTGATTTAGAAGCTAAACACATACAGTTATTAGAAGGTGATTCTGATGAAGCCACAACCATTCTTAATGAAAAAATACCGGTTCCATTAGAGGGACTTAAACTACTTATTGAATATGAAGATGAGAATAGAGAAACACATTCAACGCAGGTTTTAATTAAAAATCAAGAATTACTAAATAAATAAAATTGTAACAAACACTGAATATCAATAAGTAATTTCACCGTTACAGATATGAGTATGAAAATACTATCTTTGAGCAAAACCAATAGCGTATAGAAAGAAAATACACAAACATAAAATTTTAAAGCGTTTGCTTTACTTGTCCCTTTAAAACCGCCAATTTTAACAAAATTCGACAAAAGTAATAGTGATGACGCTCATGCCAATGGCGTGGGCTATTCCTATTTGTCGAATGAGTGCTTGGCGGTACTTTAAGGGCGTAGGCGATAGTCCCACGCTTTTTTCATTTTCACTAACCGCTTTTAGGGACTGAAAGCAATTAAATATTCAGTCCTATGTATAATGTAATAAAATACTTATTTGGTTCAATTTTAGCTATTACAGGCTTGTTAATTCTTCTTCTAGCTTCCTTTATGACTGGGTTTTATGTTTTCTTAGCAGGAGTATGTATCATTCCTTACTTTTCCAACAAAATTGAGGAGAAGTACTCATTTTGGAACTACAAAGTAATCAGAAGAGTTACGCCTATTAGTTTTCTATTTGTTGCAATTATAAGCCTCGGAGACAGCAACCATGAGAACAATAAAAAAGACAGCAAAAAGAAAATATTAATTGATCATATTAAAAATAACACAGCGGACAAATCAATTAAGCTACTTCAAGATTTAGAAGACATTGAAGACCTTTTTGGAGACAAAAATCACTCTACCGTCCAAATTGCTCATAATTATATTGAGGAGAATTACGATAGCCTTCGAAATGTTACAATACTTACTTTTGACCCTCGATTTAGATTCCATAAAAATCAATTTTTGAAACCTAATAAGGATGGAATAATTCAGGATTACATTCTGAAATTTGAAATTGATGAAAATGACAGTATTATTTCCAATGAAACTATCATTACCTACTCAAAGTCTGGAACCAAGGAATATAGTAACATGGAATTACCAGATTTAAAAACTCTTATTGATAAGACTGTAATTAAGAAACAAAAGAAAGTTGTTGAATTGGAAAGATTGACTGCAAAACGGCAAAGAGAAATTGCACGAAAAATGAAAAATTTTGAAGAGAATTGCATTAGTAGCTGGGATGGATCACACTATACTCTTGAAAGGTACTTACTAAATAGAATGAATGATCCAGACAGCTATGAGCACGTAGAAACTAGCTATAGTCTTTATGATGACCACGCAATCGTAGTAATGCAGTTTAGAGGTAGGAATTCTTTTGGAGGGACTGTATTAAATAGCGTTAAGGCTAAAACTAGCTTGGAAAATTGCTCTATAATCAACATAGATTATGTTATAAAATAAACTAGATAAAAAAAGGTCAACTCCACGTGAATTGACCTTTTCTATTTTTCAAAGTAAACTATAAAATCTTGAACTTCTGACCACTCATCCACTAAAGTAACACCATAAACCATAGGATTTTACAAATCACACCCAGTGAACCCCTAGATCATTATTTAGTTTTAAAATATCTCTTTTTCTTTTTTCTATCTTTTCTCCTTTCAGATTTGACTTTTGAAGGCTTCCATTTTCTGCAATGAACAACCTTTCCTTTCTTTATCCAGTAATGTGATTGACAATTAAAACTCCAATTACCAATTGACGGATATAAAGAAACAGACTCACCATTAAAGATGAGACTCCAATCCATTGGAGAAAAAGGTGTTACAACCTCATTTCCACAACCGCACACACATTTGTGTACGGCCGTAGAAAACTCCATTGAAATGTAAATCACCTCTTCATCAATAGTGTCAGGTATGAACTCAACGAATTTATGTATCACAATAGTCTTCGTTTAGTAATTGTGATACATTTATAGAATATGTTGAATGATGTTCCTTTTCCAAGTCTTGATAGAAACCAGACAATTTTTTCCATTTAATTACTGCTTGCGCTGCATTAAAAGAGTTAAGTTCTGCAATTTGAATATTCGTAGAATATTCATTGTTATCATTAGCCCCATTCGGTATTCGAGTTGCAAGATGGTCTTTTTTAGACTCAAGACCAGTCGTAACCCTCAATGTACCAATCAACTCATCGTCTACCACATTAACCCCAAGACCAACATCAATGAAAGGAACAGCATTAGCTTGCAGGAAGTCAACACAGTCACACCGAACAAGATTATCATCAATACATAAAAAAATGTAATCCATCTGCTTCAACTCATGCATATTAGATGATGAGATATAATAAGCGTGAGGGATTATTTTTCGTCTAATGGCAGAATATATTTCTGTATAGTATTCAACTTTCAATGGTTTTTCCGATAAGGTTACCAATGAAGCTGCCCCAGGTGATCTGAAGGCGTTATGATTGAGGAAAACATCTCCATCATAAATATGGATCTCCTTAACACAACATTTTGAAACTAAATCCAAGATGTACGAGCCTGTACCTCCTAATCCGATAATTGCGATTTTCTGATTGATCAATTTTTGATTGATACTATCAATGTTTGCTCTACTAGAATTAGTGTCATAATACTTGAATACAGAATTATTGTCCATGCTTGGAATTGGAATAAATGGCTTAAAAGTCAAGTTATCTTCCAAATACATCGCCGGAGCAGAGATAATTTCTGCATAACGTTTTACCTTTTCATAGTAATTAGAATATCCACCCTTTGGTTTATTGGAAAACGAACGATTTATTACAACTCCATTTCCTAAGGTTTGATTCAGGTTACTATGTTGAATACCAGCTATTATTTTCCCCGTTGAATCGCAAGGTTGTTGACCTGAAAACATCATTACATGAGTCGATGGTTTAGTCGTCATATTACCACTCAAGGTTAACTCACAAACTAGGATTCCCAGTTGAACTGTGCTATCGCAAGTGACGTAAGGTATATGGTGGACAATTAAATGCCCTCCATATATTTCTATGTGATATCCTTCGTCACGTAATTGTTTTAAATCCTTACTAAGATTTATCAGTTGCTGTGACATTGAATATCATTTTAGATTTAACCTTTACTTCCTGATCCTTTACCATCGATCCTTCAGGTTTTTGACCGTGCCCTCTACTATACGTTACTGTATAGCATGTGTTCGGGTGTTCCGAGTAATTCCCAAAAGCCAATTCAACAACTTCTTTAAATGAAATCGTCTTTTTGCTCCAAGTTTTCTCTCTACCATTAACAATAATTGTAATCTCGTGATCATGATCTTTGATCGCATCACTTTTGTGGTCTTTGCCACTCTTTGAAATAAAATTACCCATTTTTTTATTTTTTTTGGGTTACTAAAATTGTACGCTATAACACTATGTCAGAGCGTTCGCATTGTTAGAATCCACCCAAAATCCATGAGCAACTTTGATAATCGAAAAGAATTCCTATCTTTGGTATCTCACCCCCAAGGATATGGACAAATGTCAATATTCTTTACTAGTATCAAAGCCTACTCTCCGAGCTGGGCTTTTTTCATGCCAAATGCATACGTGCTAAAAAAAAACGTTCATGTTTTTAATAACACTTAAACAAATATAGTCATTTAATTTGATTACGCAACTAGAATATTCTTATTGACCAAATTTGTGATCAATTAATTTAACAAAACGTCATCATAAAAATACAACTACATGTAAACTATCCAGTTCAAAATTGTACTACTCGTACATTTTTACGTACCTTTGTGGTATAATAAACCAACACTTATTCATCATGACAGTCAAGACACATCATCCTGGAATAGAGTTGAATGAACTTCTTCAAGAAGAAGGATTATCACAAAGAGAGCTATCGTCAATTATTCAAATCGCACCTTCTCATTTAAATAACATTTTTAATGGAAACAGGAATATCAATACTGACATTGCTATCCGACTTGAGGCTGCCGGCTTAAAAAATGCGGCTTATTGGCTTGAAAAACAAATGTATTTCGACCTTGAATTATCAAAGGAGGACGATAAAATAAGTGAAAATGCAGTCAACATTAATACGTGGAGGGAAATTCAGAAACACATCCCTGTAAGTTATTTTAAAAAACAAGGAATAATAGGCACAGACTTACCCAATAACATTAAGGCTATTTTTGAAGTTTACAATGTAAAGGACAAAAAGTCTTTCATAGATAAAGTTGAAGATTATAAATTCATTCATTTCCGAAAATCTGCAGCCTTTTCAGAAACAAGACATAACGTAATCGCATGGTCACTGTTTGCCGAAAATAAAGTAAAGGATTTAAAAGTTGAAAAATTCATCATTGAGAAGAGGGAAGAGTTAATCATCAAATTGAGAGATTTATTCAACAAGAATAAAAACACTATTGAAGGTGCTAAAAAGTTATTAAGATCTTACGGAATTAAGTTTGACACTTTAGATAGACCTTCAAAAACTCCAGTAGATGGAAAATCATTTATGTCTGGAAAGAACCCAGCAATAGTTCTATCTTTAAAATATAAACGATTAGATAATTTTGCATTTACCCTAATGCATGAATTAGGACATGTATTTCTTCATCTAACAAAAAAAGGAGGACATTCTCAAGAATCATTTTTCACTAACAATAGCCAAAATGACCAACTTGAGGCTGAAGCGAATATTTTTGCAAGAAATAGCCTTATTCCACAAAAAGATTGGAATAATTTTATTTTAGAAAGCCCTAATTTTAGAGATGAATTTATTCTCAAATTTTCAAAAAAGGTCAATATTCACCCGGCTATAGTGCGAGGCCGTGTTTGTTATGAGTATAACAACTACTATAGAAGAGCTTCTGACATTACTACGATAAACAAAATACATCCTGTAGAGTAAACTCTCCAGCAATCAAAAAACCCCAATTAAACCTAGTTTACAACTTCGATTAATTGGGGTTTTTCTTTTTACTAAATATCTCCACTGTCTTTAATTCTATTTTCTTCTTTCATGGCTCCCAAAGAGAATAATGAAAAATGTGTCTTTTACTTATATCAAGAGGATTACTTAGAAAATAAAAAAAAGAGTGCCTCAATCGTTTATTCAAAAAATCACTGAATTCAGGTATTGACTTTTAGTTACTTTTAGTTGTATTTTCCATTTCAAACAAAAACGAAAATGGCTGATCAAACTTTTGACCAAAATCACAACGGTTTCTACAAAGAATCAATGTTAAATAAAATTCCTGATGAATCAGGGATTTATTGTGTTTATGAATCTTCCGACAATGGCATATTACATAGATTGCTATATATTGGAGAATCAGAGAATATAAGAAATAGAATAGCAAGCCATGAAAGAAAAGATGACTGGATACAAGAATTAGAAACAGGTAAAATATTACGTTTCAGTTATACCCTTATAGATAAAAACAACAGGGTTAGAGTCGAAGCTGCCTATATTAACAAACACAAACCTCCTACAAACAGCGAATATGTGGATAATTTTGATTTTCATAAAACCACGATAAATACATCTGGAAATAATGATTATTTATATCATTCATTCACTGTGGGATAAATAAAAATAAATATTGTTTATCAAGCCCATCCGTTTACAACTTCTAGCACTTAACCTAATTTCAACATTATGATTCAAAAATTCATTGAAGCCTTTGAGGAAGTCAGATCCCCTAAAATTCAAACTAATGCAGATTTAAATTCTTGGAAAGCAAGGACAATTAATATTGTAACAAGGGTTTATGGATTGAATAGCAAACAAGAGGAACAAATAAAAAATATCAAATATACAGTTGGTATTTCTTGGGGTGTTGTTGGCGGTCCTTCCGGAGGAGGGGGGAACAATGCAAGAGATTGTACCAAACAAGCCTCGGACTTAGTTTCTAGTTTTATTTATGATCTCAATACTTTTGGAATCCCAGAAAAAAAAGAACAATATTTAAAAAATGGAATTAACATTTCTGTTAATCAAAATCAAACAGTCAATGTAAATGTAATTTGGGAATCTGTGATGGATGAGCTAACTGGCTCCCAATTAAAAGAATTGAAAGAAGTTATTAATGAAGAAATACCTAAAGAGGAAAAAAAGATCAAAGTGATAAATAAAATAAGTAGTTTCGGCAAAGATTTAGCTGCAAATATTTTAGCTAGTATAATAACAAATCCAGCTATTTTTGGTAGCTAAATTTAGCATCATTTAAGAATTGAAAGTCAACACAAAAGATCTCAAATTCAATATTTATTGCATTCTAACAGATAATTGACTACCTTTAGTTTAACCTGAAATTACTAGGTTAACAGATCGTAAAAAAATTATTGAGATTGTTTATTTAATTCTATTTCAAAATGGAAAATAAAACAATTGAAGTGCATACAAGTTTTTACGACGTACTTCGCGCAATTAATTATCATGAAAAATCAATTTTTGGGTATCCTTGTACTTCTTCTATTGAATTGTTAAAAGCTATCTTATCTTCTCAAGGAGATTTGATTCAATTGAATGAATTTCACATTTGGGAAATTTGGGAACATGACATCCTTCCAACGAAAATGATGTATTTTTTTAAATAAAAGTAAAATGGTCAGCTCCAAAGAGCTGACCATTTTACTTTTTCAGAACAGCAATGAGATTTGAATCTACCTACTACCCAGCTTGTGCTAGTCAGAGGTTCACGACAGATTCCTTACCAAGAAAGTATTCAAAAGCGACCTTATTAGGACAAGATTAGGACGAAAATTTATCTATATCTATTAATCATATCGAACCAATTAATGTATGGACCTATTTCTTTTAATAAGGTTAAATCCAAATAATATTTCGAGTACATTTCCCGCATATCATTTGGTAACTCTTCTACTAATTTGTTAAATATTTCTTCAGAATTATTTAGTTCATCCAAATTAATATCCCATTCCGGAGAAATGAACTGATATTCAAAATATTTATTATCTAACCTGAATGGGATTCTTGATTTATTAATTTTCCAAAAATCCGCATAAACTCTATTACCTAATCTATATAGTTTTAAATATCCAATTATCTGATTGTACTCCCATGAGCGAAAAATTCTTCGCCTTATACTACGTACAGCATCATCAGTTTCAGGTAAATTTTCAGATACTCCATAAAGATCCTTTTCCTTGGCTAATTTTAATTTCATCTTTTTTTTATAAACATCCTTTTTCATAGAATAAACAGGAAGTTCAAAGAAATAATCATTCATAATGGTAAAGTTGTAAATCAGTATTAGCCTTTATAATTAAATATCTAAAATGGTTAATTTATCTACTTTCTAGTAAACTTCCTAAATGATCTTATTGTTTCAAATATCCCAATACCTATAATAATTCTACCAATCATATCGAAGAATACAAATCCAAAATTATTTAAAGGTTGCATTTCAATGTCTCCCATAAAGTTTAATTTATGAGCAGGATTGAGAAATAATAAGTATCCGGACGCAACATCAAAAAAAGTAAAGAAACAATCAATTGACCCACATGGATAATAGCCGGAAAGCAATACCATTGGTAAAAAGAGAAGTAGTGGAAATATGACTGTCACTTTAATAGACCTAATCCAATCCGTTCCAAAACGGCTATAATATTTAGAAATTCTTAGACTCCAGATCGAAGCCAAATCTTTATCCTCATCAGATCGAAGTTTTTCTAAAAGAGCCTCCTGGGAAGTACTATAATAACTAACTTCTCTTTCTTTATTGTGCTGTTTTTTGGCTATTGAATAGAGATCATTAAATATTTCATAATTAGATTCATTCGTCTCTAAATCAACTATTGGAAGTTCACAGTTTTTTAATTTTAGACTATCTAATTCAGTATCTTTGACTTTTAGTTTTACACCTTTCTCAAACGTACAATTACTTAATTTACAATTCCCTAATTCAAACGCATGAAATTGAATTTGAGACCCTAACTCCATCTCATCAAGCCCCATTTCAGAGTATAAAAACTCATATTTATTATCTAAATCCTTAACTTCATTCTTTCCCTTATTTAATTCATCCAATAAATCCTCGTCAAAGGAAAGCATGAACAGGTCATCATCTTCAACCAATCCGACATTACTCAAATCGGAAATAATCTCATCTCTTTGCTCTTGAGTATAATTATATTCTTCAAAAAATTGCTTTATAGTTTTTGAAGAATATTGAATTCTTTTAATCTTAAATTTAATTGTATTAAAGAGTAAAACACCCTTATTTATTAAACTGCTAAAATCTAGAATACGAATATTCAAATTGTACATTTCTAATCTTGAATCTCGTGAAATCTCATCTTCAATATTTACTTTATCTATCGTAATGTCTCGTAGTACTACTCTATTACTACCTATTAAATCACTAAAACCTAAATAATTAAATACGGTTCTTTTATCTTGAATAGTTAATTCAAGATTCTCACAACTGTAATAACTCAGGTTATCGATATATCCATTATCTATAAAAGATCTAATATTTTTTGAATTATAAAAAGATATTCGGCCTAAATTAACATATGAGAAATTAATCTGATTTGATGGATTCTCCATCTTCATAAATTCCACATCATTAAAGGTAATTAACACAGCCTTACACCTTTTAAAATATAATCCTTTATTAAAAATTGTTCCTCCTGAAAATCTAATAGCATTAAATTCGCAAGAAATAAATGAAACCCTGATATTAAATATGCAATTCTTAAAGGTTATGTTTTTCTTGAAATTTATATCAAAAGGAATTCTAGGTCTACCATTATTTTTACCAATTATTACATTTTCAATTATTACCCTATTATCTTCTACGATTAAACAATCATGACTTGTTAATTCACCAGTTAATAACTCCATTAACACTAATCCACTTATCTCTTCCATTTCATCTTTCATTATCCCAATTATAAAGTACTTAACTAAAGTAACTATAAAATTTAAAATTAGCCTTGATAGAGAAAAACTGTCATAACAGAAACCAGTGATCCTCACTTGATTTCTGGACTCCATACTGAGAAAAATACGATTTATTCTTACAACTTAAGTCAATAGCCCTATTTGGAGAAAGAAAGATCAAAAACACCGAAAAATTACATTAAACCAAAAATGGTAGTCCAAATGTAGTCCAAAATTGAACTCTCATTTAAACTACCATTTGGTAATCAAGTACTTCAGAAGTACTGTTGAGGTCGGAACCGGATTCGAACCGGTGTGGATGCTTTTGCAGAGCACTGCCTAGCCACTCGGCCATCCGACCATTTGTATAACGACTGCAAACATACTACTTTCAGTAATTATAGCAAAATAAGAAATCTACTTTTTGACGTTTTTTTCCTATTTTACTGAGGGATATTGCATTAAAATGCCATTTGCACAGCCACACTTCCAACTTGCCCATCAATTGGAGCATTTATCTTGGTCAGTGTAATCTCGCAAGCCTCCACTTGCGGGAAGGTATCACGAATAGCATTCAGAATTCTTTGGGCAACATGTTCAATCAGTTCAGAACGGATAGCCATTTGCTCCTGTACAATAGCAGTAATAGCAGCATAGTTTACCGTATCATTCAAATCATCAGAATTCCCAGCCTTAGACAGATCCAAGGTCAAAGCAATATCCGTAAGAAATTCTGTACCCGTCAAAGCTTCCTCAGGCAAAACCCCATGATAAGCATAACAACGCACCTGATTGATCAATATCTTTCCCATAACTCTATTTTAAACGAAGAAAGGTGAAAAGGACAAATAATCATTCAGCCACCTTCACCTTTCATCTTACATTATATCTATTTATTACAAGTACATAGTTTAACACACCCCTGCCCCTCTCAAGAGGGGAAAAGCGGGAAGTAGTTTAACTATTCCTTAGGAATAAATTATTTTTTGATAGTATCCAATGCAGTTTCCAAACGAACCAACACCTCTGGTCTTCCAAGAATCTCACAGATATCATTCATAGAAGGTCCTGCACCTTTTCCGGTAACTGCTACGCGGAAGTTAGGCATTACAGCACCAAAACCAAGCTCCTTATCAGCCAAGAACTGTTTGAATGCATCACCTATAGCTTCTGCCTTAAATTCTGGTATAGCTTCCAATACATCCATCAATTCTCTTAAGATAGCAGGAGTCGCCTCTTTCCATTTCTTTTTGATGGTCTTCTCATCGTAGGTCTTTGGCGCTTCAAAGAAGTAAAAACCGTCATCAAAGATATCTGTAACGAAAGTTGCTCTTTCTTTCATCATATCTGCTACTTGAGCGATATAATCCATCTCTTCAATCTCACCGAAGATATCCACTAGCAACTCTGCCAAGTCTTCACCAGAAGTAGCTCTGATATACTGTTGGTTGAACCATTTCGTTTTATCGAAATCGAATTTAGCTCCTGATTTACCAACACGCTCTAGCGAGAATTCTTGGATCAGTTCTTCCATGCTAAAGATCTCTTGATCTGTACCAGGATTCCATCCTAAGAAGGCCAACATATTGGTAAATCCTTCTGGGAAGAAACCACGCTCACGGTATCCTGAAGACTCCTCTCCTGTTTCTGGATTGGTCCAGTTGGTAGGGAATACTGGGAAACCTAGACGGTCACCATCACGTTTACTCAACTTACCATTTCCATCCGGCTTAAGAATCAATGGAAGGTGTGCAAATTGTGGCATTTCCCAACCGAAACAATTGTACATCATCACGTGCAACGGAGCAGATGGCAACCATTCTTCTCCACGGATCACATGTGATATTTCCATCAAATGATCATCCACAATATTTGCCAAGTGATAAGTAGGCATCCCATCTGACTTAAACAAAACTTTATCGTCTAAGTTATTGGTATTAACGCTTACCCATCCACGGATAATATCTTCAAATTTTATCTCCTCATTACGAGGCATCTTCATTCTGATAACATAATTGTCACCCGCTTCCATTCTTTTGTTCACCTCATCTTCACTAAGAGTCAATGAATTTTTCATAGAGTTACGCGTGATATTTCCATACTGCCAAGCATGTACACCTGATGCTTTTGCTGCAACACGAACTGCATCCAGCTCCTCTGGAGTATCAAATGCGATATAAGCATGTCCAGATTCCAATAACTGATCTGCATACTGACGGTACATAGGTTTTCTTTCTGACTGTCTGTACGGTCCAAAATCTCCACCTTTCCCAACACCTTCATCTACATGGATATTACACCATTCCAATGCATCAAGGATATAATCTTCTGCACCTGGTACAAAACGAGTTTGGTCTGTATCTTCTAATCTAAGTAGAAAATCTCCACCATGCTTTTTAGCAAATAAATAATTATACAAAGCGGTTCTAATACCCCCCATGTGCAGCGGTCCTGTAGGACTTGGTGCAAATCTAACTCTAACTCGTTTTTCCATCTTATATGATAATGAGCAGCAAAAATAAGTTTATCCAAAGAATTAATGAAATAATTAGCCCAATAGTGGCATAAAACTATAAAATAGCTCTTCCTAACTCTCTTTTTCGCCTAATTAAAAGGTTTAAAACAAGGCGTTCAGATAGGTATCTCATTCGTAATCCAAATTATTAATATAAATTTGAGTCGCTTCAAAAAAAAGCAAATGAGTTCATCCAAATTGTATAAAAATGAAAGGATTCCTAACACTCTTTAGTTGTGCGCTATTTATCGCTCTTTTCACCTCCTGCGAGGAGAAAACAATGCCTAAGACCTACACACCCGTTTTAGAAGGAAAACAACCTTTCAATGCAACAGTATATACATTGGACAATGGATTGACCGTTTGCCTATCTGTCAACAAGAAAGAACCTAGAGCACATACCTTAATAGGTGTAAAGACCGGATCAAAAAATGACCCAGCACAAGCAACAGGACTAGCCCACTATTTGGAGCATATGCTTTTCAAGGGGACATCCAAAATGGGAACATCCAACTGGACAAAAGAGAAAGTGCAGATAGACAGCATTACAGACCTCTATGAGCTATACAGAAATACCACAGACTCGGCAGAAAGAATCCAAATTTACAATCAAATAGACAGTATCTCCTATCTCGCATCTGGCTTTGCCATTGCCAATGAATACGATAAGCTAATATCAGAATTAGGAGCCCAAGGAACCAATGCCTATACCTCTATGGATGAAACAGTATATACTACTGATATCCCCGTTTCTGAAATGGAAAAATGGATGAAGATAGAGTCCGAGCGATTCAGTGAACTCGTTTTACGCCTATTCCACACAGAAATAGAAGCTGTATATGAAGAGTTCAATATCTCCCAAGATAGTGATGATGAAAGTGCCTATGATGCCGTGATGAAATCGCTCTTCAGAAACCATACTTATGGAACACAAACGACCATAGGAACAGGTGAGCATCTCAAAAACCCATCATTAAAAGAAATTCAAGCCTACTTCAAGAAGTACTATGTACCCAACAATATGATTGTATCCATCTCTGGAGATATCAATGTGGATAGTACCATTGCCATGGTCGATAAGTATTTTGGTGAATTCAAAGCCAGTGAAGTAACACAATACAGTTACCAAGCAGAAGACAATTCCAGAAAGTCTGACACCATAGAAATAACAGGAAGGGAAGCTGAGTATAGCTATTTGGCTTACCGACTAGAAGGTGCGAATGATACAGATCGTCTTTACCTAGAACTATTGGATGGTGTGCTAAACAATGGTAGTGCCGGTCTTATGGACCTCAACCTATTGACCAAACAAAAGGTATTGGATGCCTGGTCTTACCCAATGTTCAATAAGGACTATAGCATGCTACTGATGGCAGGATATCCAAAAAGAAAACAAAGCCTGGAGCAAGTTTCAGACCTACTCTATCAACAAATAGAACATATCAAAAATGGGGAATTCGCAGATTGGCTACCGGCAGCAGTCGTAAAAAACAAAAAGCTGGAAGCCATAGAATCCATGAAAGAGAATAGAGCAAGAGCCAGCAAAATGCTGTATGCCTATATCAACGAAACGGGTTGGGAAAAGGAAACAAAGCTTTACGATGAAATGGCCAAAATCACCAAAGCTGATTTGGTAAACTTTGCCAAAGAAAAACTAAAAAACAACCATGTCCTCATCTATAAAAGACAAGGTAAAAAGGAAGCCCTCAAGGTCACAGCCCCAGAAATAAGCCCGATACAGCTAAACAAGGAGCAGCAATCTTCTTTTTATAATGAAGTGGCTGCCCTTCCTTCCACAGACGTACAACCTCAGTTTTTAGACTACAAAAAAGAAATCAACACGTTCAAAATAGACAGAAAACTAAAGGTAAATACAGTTTCCAATACAGAAAATGAATTGTTCGCCTTGCACTATATCTTTGACTTTGGGAAATGGTCTGATAGAGAATTGGCGCTGGCTATAGACTACCTTCCTTATTTGGGAACCTCCAAATACAGCGCAAAGGAACTAAAGGAATACTTCTTTAAAAAAGGATTGCAGTTTGATACCAAAGCGCAAACCAACCAACTTATATTCAGCCTTCGTGGATTGGATTCTTCCCTAGGGGATGGATTAGAAATGATGGAACATATAGTTCGTGATATTCAACCGAACAATCGCAAATACAAAGAATTGGTTCGTCATAAAATCAAGAAATTGAATGATGCCAAACTGAACAAAGCACACCTACTATGGAGAGGAATGGTGAATTATGTGAAATATGGATTCGATCATCCAGAAAATTATCAGTTGAACAAAAAGGAGCTTTTAGCCATCCAACCAGTAAAATTGACCAAAAAACTACAGGCCATTTTCAACTACCCACATGAAGTCTTCTATTACGGACCTTCCACTGAAAAGGCATTATCCAAAAAGATAAAACAACACCATACTATTCCAGTAGTTTGGAATGAGAAACCAATAGAAAAGACCTTCTCAAAAAATGAAGAAGACTATGATATCTATTTCTTAGATCATGATATGGTGCAAGCCGAAATCATCTTCCTAGCAGATAAAGGAACATTTGACCAGAAAAAGATGGGATTTGCCAAGCTATTCAATGAATATTTGGGTAATCTAACTTTTAGAGAAGTAAGAGAATCCAAGGCGCTTGCCTATAGCTGTTATACTAGCTATAGTTCTTCTTCTAGGAAGGACTATTCAGATTATATCTTGGCATATATTGGAACACAAGTAGATAAGTTTGATCCAGCAGCAGATGCCATGTTAGAACTATTGAAAGGACAACCAGATAATAAAGCCATGTTTTTGGAGTCAAAAACCAATGTGATAAAAAGCATTGCCAGTAATCGTACTACTGGAGAAGATATTTTCTGGAACTACTTGAAAAACAAGCAGAAAGGCATAAAGTTTGATATAAATGAGCAAGTGTATCAATATGTACAACGTACAGATGATGATAAATTTTTGAGGCAATTTGAGGAAATCGTAGTACCTTCCGCCTTCAAAATCATAGTTATAGGAAATAAAGAGCAATTACAGTCCAAACAAATGGATCGTTTTGGTAGGATGAAGGAGCTCTCTATTTCAGATATTCTAAGTTATTAAACTCTCTAGATGAACAAATTTTTACTATTAAGTTTATCCTTACTTTTTGCATTTACAATTTCTTCTTGCTCTTCAGGAAAATCATTGCAAAGCAAAATTCAAATAGTTGAAAAAAATTATACCGTTTGGCACTCCGGAATGGGTCGTAACCGTGGCATGAAACTGGAAATCCAATATGAATTGAAAGGCAATCATACCTTGAGCCAACCTTTTTTAACCATTGGAGAAAAGCAATTGCCGCTTTCTATGGCAGAAAAAGAGAATAGTTATTCACTAATAGCTTCTATTAGTGAATCGAAAGAAGGAGGCCATGATATAGACTTTCCAGAAGGAGGTCTTTTTGAAAAAGCCCCTTTTGAGAACAGTAAGCTATCTATCCATCTCAATGGAAAAATAGTTGAAATCCCACTTGGTTCCTTCACCCGAAAAGAACCAAAGCATTTAATCCCTTAAATAACCTCTTAAAAAGATAATCCCCCTGTCTTATGAAAAAAATTTCCATCATTGGAAGCTTTATGCTTCTTGCAGCAGCAAGCTACTTGTACATCAGTCCAAGTGATGCTGAATTGCGTGAAACAAATAGAGCTGAATATGCGGATTTCATCAGTAATCATCCCTACAGTACTAGGGATCATATGACGAAAAAAGAGCTGAAAAAAATCCCCAAAAAAGATAGACCAGACCTTGCTGCAGAACTAGACTTTCTATTGACTATGGACCCAGAATTGAAGCGTCCAGCGCCAGAGAGAATTGCAGATTTCCTTAAAAAGAAAGCACAAGACAAAATAGGCAATCAAAATAAAATGGCTCAACAACCTCCTGGATCAGAAACGTTCCCATGGATTGAGAGAGGGCCAAATAATGTAGGTGGTAGAACACGTGCCATCATGTTCGACCCCAATGACTCTACCTATTCCAAAGTTTGGGCTGGTGGTGTAACTGGTGGACTATGGTACAATAACAATATTTACAATTCCAACTCTGAATGGCAAGGAGTAAGTCAGCTATGGGAGAATATTCCTATTTCTTCTATTTGCTCTGATCCTCAAGACCCACAAATCTTTTATGCAGGTACAGGTGAAGGTTTTGGAGGTAGATCCGGTGTAGGTGCTGGTATCTGGAAAACAACAGATGCAGGGACAACCTGGGATTTACTACCAACTACAGTAGATTATAAAATAATCAATGACCTGATCATGCGTCAGGAAGGTGATACTAGTGTATTGTATATAGCATCAGACAGGATGTCTGGATACCAAGGCTCTGGAAGCAGTAGTTCATTTGGTATTCGTGGATTGTTTAAATCTACAGATGGTGGAGACACTTTCACGGAAATAGAATACAACAACAACAGCATTACTAGTCCATCTGATTTAGAATTGGGAACAGACAATACACTATGGGTTGCCACAGTAAGTGAGTCTGGAAGAATATTCTCTCTTTCTGATACCTTAAACGCTACTTTGGATTATGTAAACAGTGGAATTTTTCTAGGTGACCGTGTAGAGATTGCAACAGCTCCTAGCGATAGCAATTACCTGTACGCCATTGTAGAAGCCAACTCAAAAGTTTCTGGTATCTTCAGAACAACAGACCATGGATCTACATGGGATACACTAACAGAACCAATTGATTCAGATGGTGGAATAGATAATGATGACTTTAGTAGAGGCCAAGCCTGGTATGATTTGATCATCCAAGTTGATCCGAACGATAAAGAAACGGTACTTACCGGAGCTATCAATGTATTTAAATCTGTAAATGGTGGAACTACATGGCAGAAACAGTCCCAATGGTGGGGACCAGGCGCTGGTGGTTTTCCTTATATCCATGCAGATCAACACAATATCATATTTAAACCCGGCTCATCAGACACTGTCCTTTTTGCCAACGATGGTGGAGTATTCCTTACCAAGTCTATGACTTCTGCCGGAACAGTCATTACAGATGCAAACAAAGAATACAATGTAACTCAATTTTATGCTTGTGATATCTCTCCAACCTCTGGTCAGAACTTATACTTGGCAGGAGCACAGGATAACGGAACTCAATTATTCCAATCTGCTGGGATGAATTCTACTACTGAAGCCTATGGTGGAGATGGTGGATACTGCTTTATTGATAAATTGGATTCAGACTATAGAATAGTTTCTTACGTATACAATAACTATTATCTATCTGAAGGAAGTGGATACGACCCTTTCTTGAATGAAGAAACAGGTGGTTATTTTATTAACCCTGCAGGTTACGATAGTAATGTAGGTACTCTATATGCTACTAGAAACACTGGGAATATTTACCGTGCCCAAATTGGTTATACAGATTATATCAGTATTTCTGGAATGGGTAAAGCTACACACTTCTCTATTTCTGATTATAGTGATGAAGACAGTTCTACTGTATTTATAGGAACTGTTACTGGGCAGATATTCAAATTGGAGAATGCAGCTGAAGCTGATTTCACTTATACTAATATTACAGCTAGTGCAATGCCAAACGGTAGTGTTTCTTGTATCGCAATTGGTAGTAGTGAGGATGAACTTTTGGCTACCTTCAGTAACTACGGTGTTAATTCTGTATGGTACACCAACAATGGTGGTGACACCTGGACAAACGTAGAAGGAGACCTTCCTGATATGCCAGTAAGATGGGCACTGTTCAACCCTGCTAACTGGGGTGAAGTGATTCTAGCTACTGAGCTTGGAGTCTGGACTACACCAAATATCCAATTCCCAAGTGTTGCATGGACGCAAAGTATCAACGGAATGGAAAATGTACGTGTGAATATGTTACGTTTACGTCAGTCTGATTACCAAGTGGTAGCTGCTACTTTTGGTAGAGGTCTATTTACTAGTGATGGATTTGCTGAAGCCTATGAGCCTATTGCCATAGCTATAGCAACAGACACTACTTTATGTGTTGGGAAACAAACAGAACTGAAAGATATCTCTAGTTATTTGGTTGATGATAGAGAATGGAAAATTACACCAAGTTCTGGATACGAATACATGAATGGTACTGATTCCAGTTCTCAATATCCAACACTGAAATTCAATGATGAAGGGAATTATACTGTCCAACTGATAGTACAGAATTCAAACGGTGCAGATACAGTGACCAAAATTAACTATATCAAGGTTCTTGACATGGTTGGTGAAGTTATTTACGATGCAGTGCACAACAAGCTGATCGCCTCAGTAGAGGGTGATTCATACCAATGGTTAAAATCTAGCGCCATTATACCAGGTGCAACAAGTCAAGAATATATACCAACGCAAAATGGCTCTTACAGAGTGGAAGTAGAAAAAGATGGATTCTGTAAAAAGAGATCACCTTCTTTCTCTCTTGAGAATGTAAACTTGGATGAAAATAGTCTAAACTCCCTAGACCTATGGTATTCTAAAGACCAAGGAAATCTGATCATTAGTACTTCAGAAGATTACAACTTCAGTACATCTGAACTCTTCATTGCAGATACACAAGGTAGAAAGGTGTACAACGAAAAGATTACAAATACAGAAATTTCTACGGCTGATCTAAGCCCAGGAATTTATATTGCAATCATTACAGACAATGGAAAACAAACAGCGCAAGCAAAATTTGTAATCCAATAAGCTGAAACTATAACAAACAAAAAATCCCCAGTTGAAATTCAACTGGGGATTTTTTTATACCTAAGAATTGTGCTTATTCAGCAACTGATTCTTTTTGAAGTATTTTCTTAAGGTGCGTACGCATAGATAACTCATCTTGGATAAGACCTCTAAGTTCAGAAATCTTAACTCTAGCCTGCTCCATAGAATCTCTATAACGGATAGTTACCGTATCATCTTCCATTCCTTCTGGATCTACAGTGATACAGTATGGAGTACCGATAGCATCTTGCCGTCTATAACGTTTACCAATAGCATCCTTACCATCATACTGACAGTTGAAGTCATACTTCATGTCTTCCATGATCTCTCTGGCTTTCTCTGGCAATCCGTCTTTCTTTGTCAAAGGCATAATAGCAACTTGCACTGGTGCCAACATTGGAGGAATCCCCAAAACAACACGCTTACTACCATTCACTTCTTCCTCTCTATATGCATGACACATAATTAATAGGAACATACGGTCCAAACCAATAGAGGTCTCTACAACATAAGGTGTATAACGCTCATTGATTTCTGGATCGAAATACTGTAATTTTTTTCCTGAATGCTCTTCATGTGCCTTCAAGTCGAAATCTGTTCTTGAGTGAATTCCTTCTACCTCTTTAAATCCAAATGGGAATTTATATTCGATATCAGCTGCAGCATTTGCATAATGCGCTAATTTTTCGTGGTCATGGAATCTATAATTCTCAGGATTCAATCCCAAAGACATATGCCATTTATATCTTGTATCCTTCCAGTATTCGTACCATTTCATTTCCTCACCTGGACGAACGAAAAATTGCATTTCCATTTGTTCAAACTCACGTTGACGGAAAATAAACTGTCTCGCAACGATTTCGTTTCTAAAGGCCTTCCCCGTTTGAGCAATTCCAAAAGGAATCTTCATACGAGCTGTTTTCTGAACATTCAAGAAGTTAGCAAAAATCCCCTGAGCAGTCTCTGGTCTCAACCAAAGATCACTTGAAGAATCTGCAGAAGCACCCATCTTTGTTCCAAACATCAAGTTGAATTGTCTTACCTCTGTCCAATTTCCTGTTCCAGATACAGGACATTTGATTTCCAATTCTTCAATCAATGCTTTCAAAGCATCTAGATCCTCAGCATCCAAGTAAGCCGCCATTCTTTTAACAGCATCTACCGCTTTCGCCTCGTAACCTACTACTCTAGGATTCGTTTGACGGAACATAGCCTCATCAAAAGTCTCCCCGAATCTCTTCTTTGCTTTTTTGACTTCTTTGTTTGCTTTCTCTCTTTGCTTTTCAGCATAGTCTTCAATCAAAACATCAGCACGATATCTCTTTTTAGAATCCTTGTTATCTACCAAAGGATCATTAAAAGCATCTACGTGACCTGAAGCCTTCCAAGTAGTTGGGTGCATAAAAATAGCAGCATCCAAACCAACTATGTTTTCATGCATCTTCACCATAGAATTCCACCAGTAATCTCTGATGTTCTTCTTTAGCTCAATACCCATTGGTCCATAATCATAAACTGCCGCTAAACCATCATATATTTCGCTTGATTGGAATACAAACCCGTATTCCTTAGAATGCGATATTACTTTCTTAAAAAGATCTTCTTGCTGTGCCATGGCGCAAAGATAAAGATACCCTAAATACATTCAAAGCCGGAATTGATAATTATATTCAGACTAAAAACTATATCATTTTGTACTTCAAATGATTAGTCGCTTAATACAAAAAAACTCCTCTTTATCAATTAAATCGCAGGCACAGAACAGATCCACATCCTTCAAGACCCCTTCTCTCTATATCTCTTAATTTTAATCATTTATTGAATATTTTGAATATCTTAGTTTTTCTTTTGATCAAATTATCTCTTTTAGGCAAGCCTCAATTATGCAAAATCTATCTGACGTACTGTTGAAACTACCTTCTATTTCCCTCGGCGAAATGGACGGCGTTAGCCTGTTGGATAGAATTGACACCAAGTTCGTATTAGAATTACACCAACTCCCTTTACTTATAAAAGAACTAAAGGAAGATTATTATATTCTAGAAATTGACGGTAAACGACTCGCCAATTACGAAACGCTGTATTATGATTACCACGACTTAAGACTGTACAAAAATCATCATAATGGGAAAAAGAATAGGTATAAAATCCGAAGAAGGACCTATACAGATTCACAGCTTAGCTTCTTAGAAATCAAATTCAAGAACAATAAAGGGAAGACGTTAAAATCAAGAATCAACACACCCATAAATGATGATTTCAACGCGATTGAAAAATCATTTGTACAAGCAAATAGCCCACTGAACATTGATCAATTGAGGTACTTTCTAACCAATAAATTCAAAAGAATCACCTTGGTCAGCAAAGAGAATATTGAAAGGGTTACCCTAGATTTTGATATTAGCTTTTCGAAAGAAAAAAAAGTGAAAGAACTGAGCAATCTTGTCATTGTAGAGGTTAAAACCCAAAAAGGAGACAAGCAGTCGAAGGCTATTCAATTTATGCGTAACCATAGATTGAGTCCATCTAGCTTTAGTAAATATTGCACAGGTGTAACCCTACTTTACCAAGGGGTGAAATACAATAATTTTAAACAACGACTAATCACATTAAATAAATTACACAAAGATGAACGAATACTTTGGCGCAGTCCTATATGAACAAGAAGACTTTATTAAACTAATAGCGCGATTCTCTGTCAACCTAATGTTCGCCTTTATCGTAATTCGAAGTATTTTTTACAATAAATACCAAAATAGAGAATACGTATTTGTCTACATTTTATTCAATGTCATCACCTTTTTGATCTGTTTCCTTTTGAGAAAGGTTAAAATGGAAATGGGATTTGCTCTTGGGCTTTTTGCTGTATTTGGTGTCCTCAGATACCGAACAGAAGCCATCAAGATAAAAGAAATGACCTACCTTTTTATTGTTATTGGTATGGCCATGGTCAATGCATTAGCAAATAAATCTATCTCCTGGTCTGAAATTATTTTTGCCAATGCAGGGATTGCAGGAGTTACCTTTTTTGTTGATAAAGTATGGGTGCTAAGAGAAGATGCCGTAAGACAAGTTATCTATGAAAAAATAGAGCTTATCAAACCTGAAAGGCATGCCGAGCTCCTGCAAGACTTAAAAGATAGAACAGGTCTCAATATTCACAAATTCAATGTAGTTGACATTGATTTCCTTAGGGATATTGCTAGAATAGAGATTCATTATTACGATGAGAAAGGCAATAGTCTTGCTCATGAAAAAGATATATAATACCAAAAAAAAGGCTAGTTTCCACTAGTCTTTTTTTTTGGTATTCGGTGAATTCCACTACCCCCCTCCGAACTGTATCAGTCATTTAATTTGATTCATTTAAAGGAAGACACGACTATTAATATTATATTTGCCATCTCATAATTTCTTATTGATGCCAAAGAATAACAAAAAGAAGAATCTAATTTTCAGATTCTTAGTGTGGAAATATAAACATATTCCTGAACGACAATTCATATACCTGCTAAGTATAATTGTCGGTTGTTTGGCTGGTTTGGGTATGGTACTTTTAAAAAATTTCACCCACCTAATACAAAGCTTTATTCACAATAATCTAGTTTCAGAAAATTCAGAAACTACCCTCTATTTTATTTTTCCAACCGCAGGTTTATTTCTTGTTTATCTTGTTATCCGATTTGTAATCAAAAAACAAATAGAGCACGGTATTCCATCTACATTGTTCTCTATATCCAAACAAAAAGGGATCATTGAAAGATTTAAAATCTATGCATCAATACTGACTGCGCCGATAACCGTTGGCTTTGGAGGTTCAGTTGGGCTAGAAGGCCCTGGTATTAGTACAGGAGCTGCTTTGGGCTCCAATATTGCCAGACTTTTTCACATGAACACAAAAACCAGGATGCTTTTAATAGGTTGTGCAAGTGCAGCTGCTATGTCATCCATGTTTAAGGCACCTATTGCAGCTATTATTTTCGCGATGGAGGTATTTAGTTTAGATATAGCAGTAGCTTCTTTAATACCACTTTTATTAGCTTCACTTTCAGGAGTTATTACTTCCTATTTCTTTCTGGGTGACGATGTACTATTTAATTTTAAATTACAAGATAAATTTCAAATTTCCGATATTGGTTTTTATATAGCTTTAGGCCTCTTTACAGGGATTGCATCCGTATATTTTTCTAAGATTTTCTTCGGTATTACCAATTTTTTTGAGGGAATAAAAAATCCAATTTCTCGGTTAGTTTATGGTGGTTTAGCCATCGGAATAATGCTCTATTTCCTCCCCGAACTGTATGGAGAAGGGTACGATATGATGAACGACCTACTGCATGGTAGAGAAATTACAGGTTTAGGAAACTTTTCCTTTTTAGATCAAATCTCCAATAATATTTGGGTGATTATTGTTATGTTATTGGTCATTACGCTATTTAAAGCCATTGCTATGACCACAACTTTTGCGGCAGGAGGAGTTGGAGGAATATTTTTCCCAACCTTATTTATGGGAAGTACACTGGGTAATTTAATTGCAAAAATCATTAACAATATAGGAATTGGATTTCACGTTTCAGAATCCAACTTTACACTTATCGGGATGTCTGGATTAATGGCTGGGGTACTACATGCACCGCTTACTGCCATTTTCTTGATTGCAGAAATAACAGGTGGCTACGATCTTTTTATACCATTAATGATAGTCGCAGCAATATCATACGCTTTTACAAAATATTTTGTTTCGAATTCTATCTATACCATGAAATTAGCTCAACGAGGCGAGTTAATTACCCATAATAAAGACCAACATGTTATTTTGATGATGGATATAGATGAAGTTATAGAAACCAATTTCATCTGCGTCTCTCCAGATATGTTATTAGGAGAAATGTTGCATAAAGCAGTAGCTAAATCTTCTCGTAATAATTTCCCTGTGGTAAACGACGAGAAAGAATTTTTAGGTGTGATTCTCCTCGATGATATTCGAAGTATAATGTTCGACGAAAAACTCTACAACAAAGTGACTGTTTCATCATTAATGCATAGTGCTCCAGACGTTATTGATTACGATGAAGATTGTATGAAAGATATTATGAAAAAATTTAAAGAATCTGGAGCATGGAATTTACCAGTTATAAAAAAGGGGGAATATGCCGGGTTTATTTCTAAATCACGTTTATTATCTGCATATCGTCAGAAATTAATAGAGGTGAGTGCGTAAAATAACGGAATTGTAGAATTTTCAAACTCACTTTGCAAAGTGAGTGATTAATCTAGCAAACTTTTGATTAGCTGAGCAAAAGAATGTAGAGAAATGCTAAACTCACTAAAATCAACTGTGTCAATTCAAAAAAACGAGGTCTAATATTTATTACTCGAAGAAGCAACCACTGGACAGCCAAAAAGGCCAAAATAATGGTTATCTGCCCAAGCTCTATACCTATATTAAAAGCCAAAAGGGCTTCCCAAACAGCCCCAGATTTCCCAAACAAAGCCTTGAGATAATTGGAGAATCCCATTCCGTGGATTAGACCAAAAAATAAAATCAGCAGCCAATGTTCTATAATTTTATTTTTCCTCCACCATTTTAATACAATGCTCAGCCCTATACTTGCAATAATGAGATATTCAATCCATTCAATTGAGATACCTATTGGATACCAAACGGCATAAATCAAACTTATACTATGTCCAATAGTGAAAGCAGAAAGTAGCTTTAATAATTTAAACCAGTCTTTCACCGCGATCCCCATACTTATTATGACCACAAAAAGTAAATGATCGTAAGCATGAATATCACAAATATGCTCCCATCCTATTTCCAAATACGTCCCAAACATAATTCAATTAAAATAAAGCTCTCAGCTGTACTTGCCCCGTATGTACCGCTCTAATAGTTTCCGATTTTCTCCCTTGGTAAACAATATTCAACTCCAAACTCTTACTCAACCTCTTCCGCCAATTGAATTCCCAAACCAAGTTATTCCCCTTTTTCAACCCTTCCAACATCTCATAAGAAATGGCTGTTCCTTCTTCTGCATTGTAGGAATTATTCAAATAAGTCAGTTTACTAAAAAGCAACTGATCTTCTCCCGCAGTCAACTCTCCCTCAAAAAAGAAAGATAAACTTGTCAGTGTTTCTTTCAATAAAGAACTATTGTCTTTGCCAGTATAATGCACTCCAGATTTCACACTCAAAGATGAGCCTATTTTCTGCTTCCAACTTTGTTCAAAATCTAAAATTTTTAAGTCTAAGTTTCGATCCGAGTAATTTTCAGAGACTCTTTCCTTTTTTCCAATTTTCAACTCAGACGATAAGCTACTTTTTCCTTTTAAAGGAATCATTAAAGAACTCTTCCAATAGTTATTTTTATTCTCTTCCAGACCAAAACTAATCAATCTAGTGTCAATGTTTTGTTTGTAACTACTTTGTAAACGAACACGGGAATTGGGGAAGATATTCTTAACTGTCAATCTACTCAAAGTTCTTTGCTGACTGATATACTCCACATCATAATCCTTGAAGGGGTTCCAACTCCCATCCCAATCTAGAGACTTTAAGGTATTGGACTGATCCATATTCCATGCAAACTTCAACCCTTTCCAAGAATCTCTAAACGCTAACAATTCCCCAAGGTCAAAGTCCATATTCAATTTCAATGCATGCTTGAAAACTGAAATGTATTCGTTCTCAGGACTCAGTAAACGGATATAATTTGCTTGATCTGAAAATACGGCTTGCTCAAATTCATCCGGTTCCTTGATATTATTCTCATTATAATCTACCCAAACATAATTTCCTTGCCCATCTGGAACTTGAACATAACTTATTCTCAATCTCGCTTCTTGGCCCTTTCCATTTTCATAACGTGAATTAAGCCGAATCCTTCTTTTACTCCAACTATGCTGATAACCTATATAAGAAATCAAAATTTGTTCATCCTGATCCAGCGTATCCACGAGATAATGAATATTTTTAAACTTTAATCCGGTAGTCAACATCCCCCATTTCTCAACAAATTTAGCTGTCAAATCTGTCTGAATACTACTACTATAATCGGAAAATGCTAAACTATCTACCTTCCGGTCATTCCTATAGTTTATATCTAGACCAATCCATTTTGAACTATCATCACTGAAAGAGGTGAAACCTTTCCATTCATCAAAAGAAAAAGCCTTAGATGACAATAACTTGTCTTGTGTATTCTTCAGCTTATTGTGCTCAATATTCATTTCAAATCCATGCTTCCAATTTTTCTTTTGATAAGATAGATTTTGCCTCAATCGATAGAAATCACCCTCCTCATTCAGTGCCTTATTATTCAACCAAAATGAGAACATATTCCAATCCAAAAATTGACCATTTCTATCTACCTCCAATTGATTTCTCCATCCTGAATAATTGGATCCCTTTTGAATATAGTCCGTGTTCAATTTTAATGACCACAAGCTATCTTGAGCCACTTGAATTCCTAATCCAGTCCAGTACTCATCCTTTTGATCTAATTCTTCATTACCAAGATTCCAACTTCTCTGGAATTCTGAATCTCTAAGTAGGTAGGGACTCTTGTATTTTGAAGGGATATAAGAATTTTTCCATGCAATAGCCAGCTTACGCTTTCCAAATTGCTTTTCCCACATTTGGTTTAGGATGATTGCCAAACCATCATTATCATCATCGTCTTTGGTTGAAAATAGATTTTTATCTTCTTGAGAATAGCCCAACTCCAGTTGTGTTCTGAACCCCTTTCCCCATTTTTTATTCCACTTTACTTGGAGGTTTTTCAGTTGCTTTGGTGCGATCAACACCTTTACAGCTTCATACCTTCCTTGCTTTTGACCATTCAAAGGAGCCACCCATCTATAGACATTCCCTAGGGCTGATAGTTCACTGTCTTGAATATAATGACCATTTCCTTCTCCCACATCGGCAAAATTCACAGAATATAGCGTCACTGTTGTATCTACACTAAACTCGTAGATGTCGGAATAGCCTAAACTATCTATTCTCCTATACAATAAACTATTCTCCTTATACGTCTGCTCAACAGCCGTCATTCCCAAAACTTGGGTATCTCCAGAATCTCTTAACAAAATCCTCTCCTCAGCGGATAATTGTTGTTGCACTGGTTGCAATTTTATATCCTGCTCAGAGAAATAGGATATATCCAAATCCCAATTATCTCGTTGAATACTAGCATCGGCAAAATATAAACTCCTATTATAACTCAGCTCAGTATATTCAAATTCCACAAATACTCTCATCTGAGGACTAATCAAATGTTTATTGGTAAAGGATATTTCCGCCGTATTATAATTGATAGTATAGTCCTGCTGTAAACCACGTTTCAACAGTTTCCCATTCAAATAAACCCGATCTGAACCAGAAATAACACTTATCCATGCTTCACCATTCGTTCCTTTTAATCGATATGGCCCATTATTTCCTTCTTGTAAATCTAAGGGTTGATTTCTAAATTTCCCTCTAGATATTCCACCTCCAAAACGAAAGGTGCTACTATCAGAAGTATAGGAATAAATAAGACCTGCAGCTTTTTTATTCACTCGAAATAAGGAGAACTTATCCGATTTGTATCGAATATCCCCTGCGCGTAAACTGTGATTTTTATGGCTTACTTCCACAAATATCTGATCAAACTCTCTCAACTTTTGACTGTAACCTTCTTGCTGGCTAGGGAGGTTATTATCATTAATGCTTGCCTTTATGTAGGTATCCTTTCCTATTTCACCAGACAGCTGAAGATTCATCTCAGACTGGATACTTACATCCTGAATAGAACCACCCAATACGGTTCGACTAATGCTTCCTGATTTATTTAGACGAGAACCACCGATTTGCTTCTTATTACGGGCTGAAGTAGATTTCAACCATTTAGATTCATCAAAAAAAGGGACAATCTCAGAGCGATCCCTATCTTGTATATCTTGAAGTATAAAATCTGGAATTATACGGTAACTATATTGGACAGAATCAAAAGGCAAAGCATCGGTCCTTTTGACCAATAATGCTTGTTCTTCATCTAGAATAAAAGAAGTCCAAAAGACACTATCCGTTGGATAAATAGGATGGAAAGTTCCATTTATATAATTTGGATTCTCGAAATGAATAGTATCCTGCAGGGCAACCTTTTCAATTCTCAAATTAGATAGGGGAAGCTGACCAAATGCAAATTGGCAGATGAAAGATAACAGAAGAATACTATGAATCCTTTTTAAAATCAATTTCCCTATTGTGATTAGTTTATTCCTGAACTATAATGATAACGATTTTTGCACCAATTTAATGCCTCTTCACATATTATCAGATAAATTGTCCACAAAATTCTAAAGAATAAAGGAAGTTGTATCTTTACCCCTCAAAATTCTGATGCAATGGGCGGCAAGCTATACATAGTACCTACACCTGTAGGAAATCTTGAAGACATGACTTTTAGAGCCATAAGGTTACTAAAGGAAGCTGATTTAATTTTGGCTGAGGATACAAGAACCAGCCTAAAATTGATGAAGCATTTCGAGATATCTACGCCTATGCAGTCCTTCCATATGCACAATGAGCACAAGGTACTGGATCGCTACGTAAACCTTCTAAAAGATGGTCAAACGATTGCCTTAATATCTGATGCAGGGACGCCTTGTATCTCAGATCCAGGGTTTCTGTTATCGAGAGCTTGTGTTCAGCAAGAAATTGATTTGGAGTGCCTCCCTGGTGCTACCGCATTCGTTCCTGCCCTTGTAAAAAGTGGATTCCCTTCAGATCGATTCCTCTTTGAAGGTTTTTTACCTCCAAAAAAAGGGCGTCAAACAAAAATGAAAGCCATAGCAGAGGAAAACCGAACGGTTATTTTATATGTTTCTCCACATAAGATTGAAAAGACAATTCAACAGTTTTCTGAATTTTTAGAGGACGATAGACAACTAGCCATCTGTAGAGAAATAAGTAAACTTTTTGAAGAATGCCTTCGAGGGACTACAAAAGAATTATTGGAAAAATTGGCAGAAAAAAAAGCCAAAGGTGAAATCGTATTACTGATTGCTCCTATAGCTTTCCAATTTTAAAAAGAAAATCCTTAACTATTTTCTTTTTACCTATGTATTTCGAGATGTCTAAATAATATTAAAAATGATATCCAACTGCCATTTGGATTACTTCATTTTTCACATCACCTTCAGATTGTATACCGTCTTCACCTTCACCTGCTTCTTCAAAAATATGTCTTAATCCCAAATTGTAACGTAGGTCGAAAAAGATACCGCTCTCCAATTCATAACCAGAGCCCAAAACCCAGGCAAAATCAATTCTATTGGAATACTCAGTAATATCAATCCCAAAATCATCCTTTTCTATTTGGCTTTTCATCAACAGTCCTAACTGAGGCCCTGATTTTATACAAATATTCTCTGTAAAATGATAATCCAGAAGTATAGGAATATTGATATAGCTAAGATTGATACTTTCCTCTACTTTTTGAAAAACATCAGGAAAAACTTCGGCTTCCGCATCATCAGAAGCACCCTGAGTAGAATACATAAGTTCAGGCTGCAAAAATAATTTAGAAGAAATTGGAATTTGAGCAAATCCCCCTATCATAAAACCAGGAGTATATCCTATATCCACGAGCATTCCATCACCGTAAAGTGTTTTTAAATTTAATCCAGTTTTGACTCCGAAAGTAACTTCTTGTGCTTGTGAAGTACCAAACAGGAATAGGGCCATCCCTGCTATCATTAATTTTTTCATTATAAATTCAATTTGATCAATAATAAATATAAAAAGGTCTAAAAAAACAAAAGCCCTTGAAATCAAGAGCTTTTGTTAAAGTATAAATATCTTTTAGAAGTTGTATCCAACTGCCATTTGAATAACGCCATTAAATACATCTCCACCATCTCCTTCTTCAGGATCTTCAATAGAAGTTAAACCGTAGTTATATCTAACATCGAAAGACAAACCTTGTTCCATAGAATATCCAGCACCAAATCCCCAAGAGAAATCAATTGAACTCAAATCATCTTTAATATCCACTGTTTCTCCATCAAAATCGGCCTCAGCAGACATAAGAATCCCTAATTGAGGCCCTGTCCTAAGATTTAAACCATCCATTACTTCATACATTGCCATTACAGGAATATTGATATAATTCAAGTTATAATCCACATCACCGAACTCTGTCTCTTCTGTCGTTCCCTGCATAGAGAAAACCAATTCTGGCTGAATAGAAAGCTGATCTGTCATTGCAAAATTTGCATAACCACCTGCAAAAATACCCATCATCATTGTATTGTCATCACCTGCGTCGTCACCAACAATATTCGCAAGGTTCAAACCTGCTTTAGCACCAAAAGTCATGTCTTGCGCAAACCCTGTGCAAGTCATTGCTACCATACCGGCAATAAAAAATAGCTTTTTCATCTTAAATTTGTTTAGGTTTAATGTGTTTAAAATATAAATAGACTGCCCTAATCTACATAAGTAGAATTGGACATTAAGTCCCGATTGTTAAATGTCAACTTTTATTCGTTGATTAGTTTAAGTAGGGGTTAAAAAAAGAGGGGATAAATTAATTTAGCATACTAATTATTCCTCACGTGAACTCTTACTGGCTCCAACTTTTCGTCCTGAGTTCTAAACAATACATCAAACATCCATATCAGTAATTTCATATGCTTTTTCTATAAATTTGACTTTGATTCTTATCAAATATATTAAAATATCTGACATAATCTCATTTTTGGTGTCACATAATACTTGACACACTACTATATCTAAAAATTATTTCAAAAAAAAACCCTGGAAAAGTTTCCAAGGTTTTTATCTATTTTCTGGTGAGAGAAAAGTTGCATTCAATTATCAGAATCCTCTTAATCCTCTTCCGAATCTCCCAGCACTATTACCGAATCTCCAACCTACAGACACAGATACTCTCCAGTCAAAATTGAAAATGCTCATTGCTGAGTCATATCCTTTGTATTCTTCTTCCTGCTCCTTATTTTCATATTCAATGTTATCCACCAAATATTTTCCATAGCCTGAATAAGTCTCAAATACGAATCCAGCAGGGGCAACCCATTTACGTCCAAAACCTAATCCCAACGCAACTGTTGTATTTGTTCTAGATCCATCAACCCATTGCTCATCTTTAACATAAGGGAATAAGTTAGAAGATGTTTGACCAAATTTCACATAAGGACCAGCAAAGTATCCACTATTCGAGTTTCTAGAATTGAAATAAAATCTAAATTCTGGAGCTACATTAAATCCTGTAAACTCAATCCCATCATCATCTCCAAAACTATCAAATGTAATCACGTAATAATTTGCAGATCCACCAACACCCATCTGATTACTCAGAATCTTCTCATAAGACAATCCATAATTCCCCCAAAGGAATCCTGCAAAATCCATCTTTAACTCATTCTGAGCTGTAGCATTCATAGAAAACAACACAGCCATCAGAATCAATAAACTCTTAATTTTCACCCTCATGATATTTTTATTAAAATTATTTTCCCCATGAATCAATATGCTCAAAAATGGAAATATGTCACTAAATTAAACATTAGGATTAATTAACCAAAGTTTTAACCTTTTTTATAGAAAAATCTAAATTCATTATAAGACAACTCATCAACTTGAAGTCACATTTTTTTGGTAATACTACACCAATCACCTGTTAAAAATTACAATTATAACTAGTTAAAAATGGATTTATTTAACATATGATATAATCCCTTCAAGACAAAAGGACATTATCTATTAAGTATTGTATCTTTGTGATTACATCTGTAAATAGAGGGCAATGGAAAATAAAAAAATTACTATTCTTGGTGGGGGGAGCTGGGCTACAGCTCTCGTTAAAATGCTATGCAACAATTGCGATAAAGTAAACTGGTGGATACGCTCTCAAGATGATGTAGAATTTATTCAAGAAAATGGGCATAACCCAAAATACTTGACAGATGTTGCCTTCGATCGCTCACAACTAAATGTGAGTACAGATATTCGTGCACTTGTTGGAATGGCTGATATCGTTATCATTGCAATCCCTTCAGCTTTTTTACATAAGGCTGTTGAAGGCTTAAGCGATCTTCTAAAGGATAAAATAGTATTCTCTGCTGTAAAAGGCATTGTCCCTGAATTCAATCAAATTATTGGAGACTACTTAAAAGAGTTCCACAAAGTACCGCTAAACAACATAGGCGTAATCACTGGCCCTTGCCACGCAGAAGAAGTAGCCCTTGAAAGACTATCCTACCTAACACTAGCTTGTACAGATATTCCAAAAGCAGAATGCCTAGGTGAAAAATTAGCCTCTACTTACATAAAAGTAAATATCTCTGATGATATCTACGGAACTGAAATAAGCGCAGTACTTAAAAATGTATTTGCTATTGCTTCAGGAATCTGTCACGGATTAGGCTATGGAGACAACTTTATGGCTGTCTTGATTTCTAATGCTATCCGTGAAACAAAACGATTTGTGGATGCGGTTCATCCAATAGAAAGAGACATCAAAGATTCGGCTTATCTTGGAGACCTTTTAGTAACAGCCTATTCTAATTTCAGTAGAAATAGAATCTTTGGAAATATGCTAGGTAAAGGATATTCTGTTAAGGCTGCTCAAATGGATATGAACATGGTTGCTGAAGGATACTATTCAGTAAAATGTGTCCATGCTATCAATGAAAAATATGGCGTTAAAATGCCAATTACTGACGCCGTTTATAACGTAGTATATCGCAAAATATCACCTAGAGTGGAAATGCGATTACTCACCGATGAATTGGATTAAAAACTCTCCCAACAAATGTATAAAGTAGAAGAAATAAGAAAGGATTTCCCAATACTTTCACAAAAAATATACAACAAGCCATTAGTCTATCTTGACAATGCGGCAACTACTCAAAAACCGCAAATCATGATAGATTCGCTTGTAAAATATTACAGCGAATACAACAGTAATGTACACCGAGGAGTACATCACTTAAGTCAAAAGGCTACTGACGCTTACGAACAAACTCGATTTACTGTTCAAAATCTGATCAATGCAAAACATGCCCATGAGATAATATACACTTCCGGAACTACAGACAGTGTAAACCTAATCTCTACCATTATTGGAAAGGGCGCTCTAAATCCCGGAGATGAAATTATTGTCTCAGGCCTAGAGCATCATTCCAATATTGTGCCTTGGCAGTTTATTTGTGATGAAAATAAGGCTAGTCTAAAAGTCATTCCAGTATTAGACAATGGAAATTTAGATATGGAAACTTTCCATTCTCTACTCTCTCCTAAAACTAAACTGGTAGCAGTCAATCATATTTCCAACGCTCTGGGCATCATCAACCCAATCAAAGAAATAATAGATGCAGCACATAAAGTAGATGCATGGGTATTGATTGATGGAGCACAAGCTGTCCCTCACCTACCTATCGATGTACAGGAATTAGATTGTGATTTCTACACCTTTTCTGCTCATAAAATCTACGGACCTACCGGAGTTGGAATCTTATATGGCAAAGAAGATATCTTAAATGAACTTCCTCCCTATAGAGGTGGTGGAGAAATGATCTTGGAAGTAACCTTTGAAAAAACGACCTACGCCGGACTTCCTCACAAACTAGAGGCAGGGACTCCAAATATTGCTGATATGATCGCTTTTAACGCCTCCTTACAGTACGTAATGGAGATTGGGCTAGAGAATATCGCAAAATGGGAGAGTGAATTACTAAGCTATGCTACGGAAGAACTTTCTAAAATTGATGGACTTACCATTTATGGAGAGCTTAAGCATAAAGCAGGTGCTATCTCTTTCAATATTGAAGGGATTCATCCCTATGACCTGGGAACCATTGTAGACAAAATGGGAATAGCGCTAAGAACTGGACATCACTGTGCTCAACCCATCATGGCAAGATTTAATATTCCAGGAACAATTCGCGCTTCCTTTGCCATGTATAATACAAAAGAAGAAATTGATCAATTGATACTAGCTATCAAAAAAGCAAAAATGATGCTTTCCTAAAAAAGCTTCATTTAACTTCATAAAAAAAGGCTCCATAATAATTATTATGGAGCCTTTTCATTTTATCTTATAGCTTAAGAAGCGAGTTTATCTCATCCAGATTTGGAATAATAATCACCTCAATTCTTCTGTTTTTTGCACGGCTACTCTTGGTCTCATTATCAGCAACTGGGTTGTATTCACTTCTACCAGCAGCAGAAATTTGTTTAGGATCAATTTCTGCATTCTTTGTCAATAGCTTCACAATGCTTGTTGCTCTTTTAACACTCAAATCCCAATTATCCTTTATTGCACCACCACTTTTATAGGGTATATCATCGGTATGTCCTTCAATAATAATTTGCAATTCAGGATGAGACTTCAAGACATTCGCTAACTGCGCAATAGCTTGACTCCCCTTTTTATCTACCATCCAACTTCCAGAAGGGAATAGTAATGAATTTTCTAAGGACACATAAACTTTTCCTTCCCTATGCTCTACAGTTAAACCTTTTCCCTCAAACTGACTCAATGCACTACTCAAGGTTGATTTCAAGGCGATCATTCCAGCTTCCTTCTCTGCAATCAATTGCTCCAAACTCTGCAATTTCAAATCCCTAGAATGTAACGAATCTGCCAAACGCTTGTTTTCTTCCGCTTGTTGACTCAGTAGATTATCGTTCTGATTTACGAGCGCATCAAAAGTCTGGTTCAAATCAGTATATCTTACATTCAGCATTCTACTGAGTTGCCCCATTCTCAATGTATCCGATTCCAAAGAAATATTCTGATCACGCAAATTCCTCAATCTCTTATTGAGTACTCCCGATAGAGAATCATTCTCCATGCTTTGGAGCTTAATATCATCTTTTAACCCTGCATAATCCGACACTAGTGAATCGTATTTTTTAGTAGAAACACAAGAAACCAATAATCCAGATAAAAGTGTAAGTTGTATAAATTTTCTAAGCATCCTCATTATTTTTTAGATACGGTAGTATTCTGAAATTTGAAGCTTCTCAATATTGCCTCTAATTCCTGCATATAGAATCTTTTATTGTATTGTGGACAGTACAGGAAGCCTTCAATATTTATCAATTTATTTCTTTTTGTATCCACATAAGAATAAGAAACAAAACTTCCTCCCTTAAAGTCGCCTACCATCGTCCAAAGTCCACGCAATCTCATCGCATATTGATCATCTACATTCTGAACATCTAGAAATACTGGAGCACGGCGCTCTGTCTTCATATAAGACACTTTGGCCTCTCCTTCTAAATAGATTTTACCAAGAGAATCTCTAAGATTAAGCAAATGCTCTTTACTCAATTGATCTTTGGACACATAATCCTCTTCATAAATAAATAGACATTGCGTTAAGTTGGGCTTTTCTCTACGCATAAAACGATAATTGTCAGTTTTCTCAACAGTAGTAAAGTCTCTAGGGATGATCAATTCATAACCCTTCTCCTGTTTGAATTCTGTATTCAAGGCCCCTTGACTTGCTTTTCTTTGACTAGCTTGAATTCTGCTAATATCCGCATCAATGAAATAATCTAAAATATAATCCTCACTCTCTGTTATCCTATCAATAATGGCTTTTTCATTATCAAACTTGAAGGTCAAGATATATTGATCCTTAGCCCAAGTATTCTTACGCTCTGTGATACTTATCTTATCTGCCTTATTATCAATAAAAATAATATTCTTATGCAACCTTAAGATAGGACTAAAATCCTGATATCTAAACTTGATAAACTTAAAAGTAGGCTCCTTTTGTGGTAATATTTTTACCGGCTCCTGATAAATAGCCTCTAGCTTTTCAAATAATGGTGAATCCCATAAGCTACTATCTGCAACTACAAGAATCTCCCCGTACTTACCAGAATTACCTGGCAAAAGCACACTTCCTTCTTCTCCTTCACTACAAGACAGGACTACGAGTCCTACCAAAAACAAAACAACTTTTCTCATATTCGTTATACTCTATTTGGACTTACATAAACAACTATTCTCTGACCAATCTTCAAACGATCAGACTTTAGTCTATTCCATTTCCATAAATTTTTAACAGACACTTTATATTTCCTTGCTATCTTCCCAAGTATATCACCAGACTTCACCTTGTGGACTATCCGTGTATTCTTTTCGGTATAGGTTGGATAATGTATTGCTTGCTCTTTTTCGTATGCAATTAGCATTCCATCAAGCTTCTCCTGATTCGAAACCCACAATCCTATTTTATCAACGGGTAATCTTAAATAATATTTTCGACTGGCTGTTGCTGGAATGATATCAATCTTATAGGATGGATTTAGAAATTGAACATCATCATGATCCATTTCCATTATAGTCGAAACAAATTTTAATGGAAGGGTACGATGAATAGCCACAGTATCTGTCCTAAAAAAATCAAATTTTGGAGCCACTTTATTTAACTGGTGCTCCTTTTGATGAGACAACAGATAATTCACTGCTATAAACCTAGGAACATATCGTTGTGTTTCTGTTGGTAAATACTTTCTAATTGACCAATAATCCCTTTTACCATCGGCAATTCGAATGGCTTTATTCACATTCCCAGGACCACCATTATAAGCAGCTAATGCCAAAAACCAATCATCATATATATTGTATAATTTCTTTAAATACCTACAAGCCGCTTCTGTAGCTAATATAGGGTCAGACCGTTCATCAACATAAGAACTTACAATTAAATTTGTCCTCTTTGCTGTGTGATACATAAATTGCCACAATCCCTTTGCTCCCATCCAGGATTCGGCTTTTGCATTCAAGCTCGACTCTACTATCGGCAAGTATTTAAGCTCTATTGGCAATCCATTTTTCTCCAATATTTCCTCAAAAATTGGAAAATAATAATCCGTCATCCCAAGCATTTTTGACAGATACCTAGGCGATTGTATTAAATAGGATTGGATATGTAATTTTACAATAGGATTATAATGCAAATGTAAAGGCGTTTCCGAATCCAATTCCTTCATTCTATTTAACACTATAGAATCAATTAGGACTCTATCTGTTTTCTCAAAAATAACTAGACTATCCCCTTCTTCATCACCATACAATAATTCCAACACCAAACTATCCAATTGAGTTGCCAGATAGACATCCTCCAAAAGCTTCTCCTTTACCTGAAGACTATCTTCATTGGAAGATTGAGCGTAGCCTAGACCCTGAACAAGCAAGCTCAGCAGTAACAGAATTCTACATATCCGATTCATAATACAATTTGTTAGGAATGAAAAAAGAGTGCATTAATGCACTCTTCAAAGATATTATAATTGCCCAAATAGGACAAAAAATCAATTAGTCTCTTACCTTGATTATAGTGTGGACAAATATTTTGAAAATGCTAGTAATTGTTCATCTTCAAAATTATCAGCAACCAACTGCACACCGAAAGGTAAACCATTTGTATGACTACCTAAAGGCAAGGATATTGCAGGGTTACCGGCAATATTCGCTTGAACAGTATAGATATCTTCCATATACATAATGGTAGGATCTGTGTATTCTTGACCTATATTGAAGGCTGTTTTTGGAGTTGTTGGAAGAATCAAAAAGTCATAGTTTTCAAAAATTTCTTTTGTCTTTTGACTAATCAAACCTCTTACTTTTTGCGCCTTTGTATAATAAGCATCATAATATCCAGAGCTTAATACAAAAGTTCCTAGTAAGATTCTTCTTTTCACTTCTGTTCCAAAACCTTCCGTTCTAGAATATTTATAGGTAGTTTCTAAATCAACTGCCTTTGGACTTCTATATCCAAAATGCACTCCATCATATCTTGCAAGATTTGAAGAAGCTTCTGCTGTAGTCAAAACATAATAGGTAGGAACCAAATATTCCAAATATGGAAACTCCAATTCATCCACCTGATGCCCTTCTTCCTTAAGCTTTTCTATTCTTTTCAACACCTCTGCTTTGATCTCAGGATCTATCGCATCGTTGTGTAAGTATTCTTTCAGGTAAGCCAATTTTTTCTTCCCTTCTTTCAATGGAGCATTAGCATCCATTGGAGGCTGAGAAACACAAGTAGTATCGGCATGATCTTCTCCAGATATAACAGCCATAATCTCCTGCATATCATCTACCGATCTGGTAAAAGGACCAATTTGATCAAAACTAGAAGCAAAGGCTATTAATCCATTTCTAGAAACACGACCATAAGTAGGTTTCATCCCAACAATTCCACAAAATGAGGCTGGTTGTCTAATAGACCCTCCAGTATCACTCCCTAGAGTCGCATGACAAAGATCTGCAGCAACTGCAGCAGCACTACCTCCAGAACTACCTCCAGGCACCTTATCGGTGTCATGTGGATTTCTAACAGCACCATATACAGAAGTTTCATTTGCAGATCCCATTGCGAATTCATCGCAACCTAATCTACCAATGATAATAGCATCCGCCCTCAAAAGACGTTCAACAACCGTTGCGTCAAAAAGACTCTCAAAGTTCTCCAACATCTTAGATGAAGCAGTCACTTTGTGCTTTGCATAACAGATATTGTCTTTTATTCCAATAACCAATCCCGCTAGAGACCCAGCGGTACCTTCCTTTATTTTCTGATCAATTGATACGGCTCTTTGCAAAGCCTCTTGATCATACACCTCAACAAAGGCATTTAAGTCTTTGTTTTCCTCAATCTTTCCTAGGTGATATTCCACCAAAGATTTACAAGTCTCCGTTCCTTCAGAAATGGCTTGTTTGATCTTCTTAAGATTTTCGTATTTATAGGTAAGCTCCAAACTTATAGTATATTAAGACAAACGAAATCCTGATTCACAGGATTAATTTTATTCAAAAAAAATACGCACTTGCTTAAGCTCCCGAAAATACCGAGAACTTAAGAAGCGCTGTTTTATCCAATCAAAAAAAGAAAAAGTAGATTACTCTGACTTCTCCTTATCATCAAGTTCTTTCTTATTATCGTCACCTTCTTTAGTGGCATCTTTAAATTCCTTAATCCCGGAACCTAAACCTTTCATTAATTCAGGAATTTTCTTCCCTCCAAATAAAAGAAGTATCGCGGCAACAATTAATACTACCTGATACGGCCCAAAAAAACCTAATGCGATGTTTAAAGCGTTCATATGCTTCTTTTTCTAAAAATGAATACTAGGTGGCAAAGTTAAGAAGAAATAAACCAAAAACCTTGAAACTAGATTTTAAGTTTGGCACGGAAGTTGTAACCAAAGAAAAGGGTTCGCTTTTACACGAACCCACCCTCAAACTATATTGAAATATAGTAATTAAAAACCGAATGATTATAACCCTCAAAAATAATCACCGGTGACTTATGCACTAGACATAAATCAGCCCTAAATTAGTTTTTTTTATTGTAAAAACAAAATTCGGGCTGGTTTTGCCTTGCTTTTTATTCTCATCCGACTCCTACCAAATCAAAACCTTTACTACTTTTCGATTTACACCTTGCTTCACGACACAGAAGTAAACACCTCTATCTAAGCCTGATACCGAACTACTCCCTGTATTTCTATTATTCAATAAGCGCTCTCCATTCACATTAAAAACACTTTCCAAATAAACTGGAATTAAACTATTAAAATATACTTTTCCATCTTTACTATATACCTCCAAAGGAAAATCGACAATAGAATTCAAGTCTAAATTCATATAAGGACTGTACACTTTAACACTATCCACAACTTCATTACCCGAAATATCCTCACATCCTACTACTTTTAAAAGTAAACTGTCCGATACCAAATTCTCTAACCACAGGTAAACAACAGATGCATTTACTAAATCTGCCTGAGCATAAACCACCTCAACTCCTAGATCCAGATTATAATTTTCCAAAACTTCCACACTTAACGAACTTATCTCTTCACTAAAAACCAATGTCAACTTTCCATTCACAAAAATATCAGCTGATATAATATATGGTGAGATCAAATCTAAGCCAGGTCCTATGTCCTCAGACGACCTTAAATCTATTTTATACTCCCCATAAGTATAATTCAAAACACCACTTACTCTATAACTCTCACCAACAATAGGTAAATCATAAGAGTAGGCTTCCGTATTATGTACAAATAACTCCCCAGTACCGTCATCTATTTTCCATAATCCAAAATCCTGTACCTCTTCCACACAATCAGCCAAAGGAACCTCCACAATAGTTGATTCATATTTTTCAGCAGTCAATGTGCCATTCACTATATCTCCCGCCAATACACTATTCGCTACAGGTAATTCATTTCCAGAAGAAATAAAATAATAAGCCGAAATAGAAGATAGCTCTGTTAACCCATAATACTCCTTTATTATTCCTGTAATAATAATACTATCACCAAGCTGGGGGAAATACCCAGATTGATAAACATAAATACCACTCCAAGCTCCAGTATCTTCCTGCATAAAAAAACTATCGCCAATACTAGCCGTAACTATTCCAGCAACTGAAACTTGTCCATTCGAATCTATATACTGTACTCCAGTGGCATCAATTATTTCACTTGCCAAGGGAGAGTATTCACTCTGACCTTGAATTTCGTAGATACTTTGTAATAATCCTGAAAATGGCTCTTGCGCTATTTGAAAATTATGAGAAACATATACCGTATCCGTTAAGAATCCATTAGAACCCTCTATTCTAAAATAAACCTTGGTCCCAGCTAATTGATTAGGAATTGTTGCCATATAATTCGACCCATTTTCAAGGTCCATTATTACAGGATTCTCTTTTTCTAAAACTGCATTCCAAGAAGTCCCCCAATACATAACAACATCAGGTAAGGAACTGAAAGGATTCAACACTTGGGCTTGCACCAAAACACTATCATCTTCGGTAGGAACAATCGGATATAGTGAGACATTAGCTATTTGTATAAGACTAGGGATTGACTCCCCCCAAATAAGCTCAACATATTCGGGATGATCAATGAAAGGGTTTCTATTTCCTTGCCAGTTATAAATAATATCATTCCTTTTCATCTCCCATTCGTCCACAGGATCTTCGGCGTGCCAGTCCAGCAAACTAGACAACTTCCCTAACCATGGATTTGGAAAAGTTGAGATAGCATTGATCAATTCCAAATCTGGCTCCGAATATCCATCTGCACTGACCCCTCCTTCATAACGAGTCGCCATATAAAACAACATCCTAGCAATATCTCCCTTCACCTCATCCCGAGGCTCCCAAGTGTTAGATGTATATTTACAATTGGTAGCGCTCACACCATTATAAACAACAACACCCCCTTCATCAAAATCTTTGTAACCTCGAAGACTATTCATCGTCATATCTACCGCCCTTAGATGATGTACATCAGTATTAGCTCCCTTTTCAGTAAACAACCCATCTGGTCCAAAATCCCCATGAGACTTTGGCCATACATGCTCTCTATTCCAGTAATCCTGCTGAGATGGGCTAGAAGGATTATTCGCAAAATTCCATTTACTTATTGTATTCCCTGTATACAATAAAAGGACATTATTTACATATTGTGGGTCTTGATCCGTTTGCCGCAAAATGGTTTTCACGGTCTGATAATCAAATTCATTGTGATCTTCCAACAAGGAATGTAAATAAGCCTTCAAATTCAAACTATCCAACGCAAAGGCGCCTTGGTAATAATTCAAAGGTTGCCCTAAGCAATTAACCAGAGCAAAAAAGTAAAAAATTATTATTATTCTCATTTTCAAATAAATATTATTATACAGATCAATAAATCTCAATAATCCATTATTATGAACCTTATAAAAACCCCTTATCTCAAGTTAGTAATTTATAGTGAACTTGGCCTTTTATTTAATTTAACACACATCCATTTACAATCACTTTCATAGCAATAAATTTTCCTTATTTTTGTTTTGTAAAATAAACCCTTCCAAAAAAGGGAGTCATCAAACTAAATTATAATCAGCTTGGAAAGAAAATTAGTCATCATACCTACCTATAACGAGATAGAGAATATAGAGCGTATGATCCGCAAGGTTATGTCTTTAGAAAAAAGATATGATTTGTTGATTGTAGATGATGGATCCCCAGATGGAACAGCCACAAAAATAAAAGAGTTACAAACTCAATTTGCAGACAGAATTCACCTAATTGAACGTTCTGGGAAATCTGGTTTGGGAACAGCCTATATCGCAGGCTTTAAATGGGCACTACAGCGCGACTACGAATATATTTTCGAAATGGACTGTGACTTTTCCCATAACCCAGATGACTTGGACAATCTTTTTAAAGCGTGTAGAGAAGGTGCTGATCTTGCCATTGGATCCAGATATGTCAATAACCTAGTTAATGTAGTTAACTGGCCAATGGGTAGAGTACTAATGTCCTACTTTGCGTCAAAATATGTTAAACTGGTAACAGGGATGCCTATTTTTGATTCAACTGCAGGGTTTATTTGTTACAGAAGAGAAGTATTAGACACCATTAATTTCAACAGAGTAAAGTTCGTAGGATATGCATTTCAAATTGAAATGAAATTCAGAACCTGGAAATTTGGTTTCAAAATAAAAGAAGTCCCGGTAATATTTACAGACAGAGCTCTAGGTCAGTCTAAAATGAACATGGGAATCTTCAACGAGGCAGTATTTGGAGTCCTAAGACTAAAGACAAGAAGCCTCTTCCAAAAATTTGAACGAAAAGAATAGCGCTATGGAATCACCAGCCAATACAGTATTGATAAAAAACGCAAACATCATCAATGAAGGAGAACGCTTTGTTGGTGATGTTTTGATAAACGGACCTTTCATTGAAAAAATTGGAAAGGATCTTTCTCACCCAACAGCCAAAGTAATTGATGCTGCTGGTAAATTACTAGTTCCAGGAGCTATAGATGACCAAGTGCACTTTAGAGAACCTGGACTTACCCATAAAGGGAATATAGCCACAGAAAGTAGAGCTGCAGTTGCTGGAGGTATTACCAGTTTTATGGAAATGCCAAATACAAACCCACAAGCGCTAACACAAGACTTGCTTCAAGATAAATACAATATCGCCGAGCAGTCTTCCATTGCCAATTATTCCTTCTTTATGGGAGCCTCCAATGAAAACATTGAAGACGTCCTTAAGACAAATCATAAAGATGTTTGTGGTGTAAAAGTATTCATGGGAAGCTCAACAGGGAATATGCTTGTAGATAATGAGAAAACCTTGACAAACATCTTCTCAAAATGTGATATGCTTATTGCCACGCATTGTGAGGATGAAGCTACTATTCGCAAAAATACAGAAGAATACCGAGCAAAATATGGTGAAAATATACCCATCAGTGCTCACCCCTTAATTAGAAGTAGAGAAGCTTGTTATACTTCTTCTTCTATGGCTGTAGATTTGGCAAAAAACCACAATACTAGATTACATATTTTGCATATTTCAACAGCAGAAGAATGTGAGCTATTTGACAATGCCCTACCTCTTGCAGAGAAGAGAATCACTGCTGAAGCCTGTGTACACCATCTATGGTTTGATGATAGCTACTATGACGAAAAGGGAACATTTATCAAATGGAATCCTGCAGTAAAAACAGCAGCAGACAAAGATGCTATTTGGAATGCACTACTTAGCGACAAAATAGACATTGTAGCTACAGACCACGCCCCTCATACACTAGAAGAAAAGCAAAATGGATATTTTACGGCTCCATCTGGAGGTCCATTAGTTCAACATGCTATGGTTTCTATGTTAGAATCAGTAAAACAAGGAAGGTTAAGCTATGAGAAAATGGTAGAGAAAATGTGCCATGCTCCTGCTATTTGCTTCCAAGTAGAAAAAAGAGGATTTATCCGTGAAGGATATTATGCCGATTTAGTACTTATAAATCCACAGGACAACTGGACAGTAACAAAAGAGAATATTCTTTATAAATGTAACTGGTCTCCTTTTGAAGGAACCAATTTCAGTCACAATATTTGGAAAACATTTGTAAATGGAAAAGCTGTTTATGAAAATGGTAAAGTCCAAGAACTAGGTTCAGGAATGAGATTAATGTTCGATCGTCCATGAGATTGATAGGAACAATATTAGTTAGTTTTTTCTTACTTGGAGCTTGTACTCCAAGTAAGAAAAAGCAACAAAAGGAACAAGCCCTTAGCCAAGAGCAGTTGATCCCTCTTCTCTACGACACCTATCTGTACGAAGGAGCGCTCAAAGCCCATGCTTTAGATTCGGCTTATGGTGAATTACAAGTGATAGAATTTTATGATGCCATCCTAAAAAAACACCAAATCAACAGAGAAGATGCTCAACAAACACTGGAATATCTAGCCAGAGAAAAAGAATTGATTCCTATCCTAGAGAAGGTCAAAAGCCAAATCAAGGAAAAGAAAAAATCAAAAAAATAAGCTAAAATGATCGCCACTATCCAATATAAGAACAGTAATTATTCCGTTCAAATGAACAAAGGAATAGACCTATCTATCCCCATGAAAGCGGAAGAAGAATCTGTAAAGGCTTGGTATGTGGATCCTATTAAAATTGACCCTGTGATTGGTGAGGGATTTGTTGGCGAAGTAAAACAAGGTGGATCGGTCAATTTTAAAAATATTTTTTTCAACCCACACGGACATGGCACTCATACAGAATGTCTGGGACATATTACAGAGGAATTTCACTCTGTTAATGAATTGATCACCAATTTTTGGCATTTGGCTCTTGTGATTTCTGTTCAACCAGAAATTAATGACAAAGGGGAAGAACTTATTCAAACAATACATATCCAAGATCAGGTTCTTGCACATCCAGAGTGCAATGCCATCATCTTTAGAACGATTCCTAACCCTGAATCTAAAAAAACAAAAAATTATACAGCCACCAACCCTCCATTTATTAGCGAACGTTGTGCACAATTTATCTGTGATCAAGGAATAGAGCATTTGCTTATTGATCTTCCTTCAGTAGATCCAGAAGTAGATGGAGGAAAATTATTAGCTCACCGAGCATTTTGGAATTTTTCAGGAGAAAGAAGATTACACGCCAGTATTACAGAACTTATTTACGTTCCAGATCATGTAAAAGACGGGGTCTACTTCCTACATCTTTCTTTTGCTGCTTTTCACAATGATGCGAGTCCTTCAAAACCTATCATTTACCCAACAGTTACCATATGAAAGGACTAACAGGATTCTTGCAAACATCATTTAAAGGACAAGATTTTTCGAAAATCTTGAGTGGGATTACTTATCCTTGCTGGATGCCCTTTTACCATGGCGTTTGCGATAAGCCTTTGGCTCATATCAAACATCTCTACCCCGTCAAGTCTGTTGCTCTTTTTCAAAAAGAACTCGACTTTTACCTTGAGCACTTCAACATAGTCTCACTATCTGAAATCCGAAACAAACCTTCAGATAAACCCAACCTATTTTTAAGCTTCGATGACGGTTTAGTGGAATTCAATGATGTCATTGCACCTATTTTACAGAAAAAGGGAATTCCTGCTACAGTATTCTTAAACAGTGATTTTGTAGATAATAAAAATCTATTTTTTAGATACAAAGCCTCCATTCTAGCAACAGAATTAGAATCCAGAAGCAGATCAACCAACCTAGATAAATCCATCAAAGAATTGCTGAACATCAGCTATCACAACAGTAAACAACTAGATGATCTAGCTCGGGACATGAGCATTGATTTTGAAGACTACACCCAACACAACCCGATCTACCTTTCTACAGAACAAATTAAACATTGGAAAACTGAAGGCTTCGATTTCGGAGCACACAGCAAAGACCATCCTCTCTTCGAGAAATTATCTTTGGAAGAGCAATTAACACAAACCACACAGTGCATTACTGAACTAGAATCAATGTTAGGTTTCACTATTGAAAGTTTCTCATTTCCTTTTACAGATTACGGTGTAGTTCCCGCCTTTTTTGAAGCCCTAAAGAAAGCCCATCCTAATCTTATAACCTTTGGAACGGCGGGACTCAAATTAGACCCAATAAACGATCATTTCCAAAGATTACCCATGGATAATTCAACTGGAGATGTAAAGCAGTATTTTACTAAACAAATTCAACGCTACCATCTGAAGAAGCTTGCCGGGAAGCATATCTATAAACGATAATTGACCGCCTCCATGAATATGTAAACGGTCAATTTCATTATACCTTTCCACCTCAATAACTAGGCAGGAACTCCATTCCATTTTTGTGCAATCTTATCAAGACCAGCTTTCATTAAATCATCTGGAGTCATCGCAATTCTAAATTCACAACTGGCTTCGAAACTCAAAAACCAAGGCTCTGCAATAGCAGGCACTGATGAAGGCTCAGGCACATCCACTATCATAATAGCTCCACGCTTACCGTGTTGCTCAGAAAAATAAATGCTTTCAGGCTTGATATCATCTAGTATTCTACCCAGAACTTCTCCAGCGGTACCATTTCTCACCAATGTATTAAAAGGCTCTAAAGGAAAGTATATATTCACTAACATTCTCATAGTAGTAAATTTAAATTCAACCATTCATAAAGATACAAAACAATCAAGTAAAAAAACAATTTATCTATCTGGTTTTCAAATAATTAACCACACAAAACAAAGAACTCATCCATCTAATAAAAAGCAAAAAAAAGCCACCTATTGTAGGTGGCTTTTTATCCATTTGGAGTGATTAATAGTTGAACAAGTAATCAATATCCATTTCCTTCACTTTCCCAAGTTTCCCAAGTGCTTTCATGTCTAGATCTTTTTTGTTCCCTATAGCAATAACCGTGTATTCATTCCCTTTAATCAATTCATCAAAGAATTGAGCAAAATCCTGAATAGTCATATTCTCTATCTCCTTATATACTTCTTCCCTATTATCTTTTGTGATACCCAAATCTTTCAATGACTCGTGCTTCCAGAAAATATTCGCCTTTGTAATCCTCTGTGCTGCAATCTGCTTTAAAGTAGCCTCCTTTGCCGCGTCAAATTGCTGCTGAGCCTCTGGCATATTATTCAGTAGAGACATCATTGCATCTATCGCCTCAGGTAATTTATTTACCTGTGTACCCATATAAGCAACCAAATAGCTTGGATCCTCTTTTTTCCTAGGTTGACTGAATGCAGAATAAGCAGAATAAGCCAATGACTTAGACTCTCTAATTTCTTGGAATACAATAGAAGAAAGTCCAGAACCATAGAAAGAATTGAACATATATCCTTTTGCAATAGTAGATTGGTCAAATTTATCTCCTTTAGAAAGGAACATTATTTCCGCTTGTACCATATCATAATCTACAAAGTACACTTGGTTTCCAGTTTCCTTAAATGCATACTGTTTTGCTTCGGCAGTATGTTTTCTTTCTTTTGCAGTTTTATGATGACTATTCAAGGCTGCAATTGCCTTGTCAACATCTTTACCATAATAGAATACTCTATGATCATAATCTTTAAGATCTTTCGCTTTATCCACCAAGTTCTCTGGATTCAAGCTCTTCAGTGCGCTAGCACTAAGGTTATCTCTAAGTCTAGAATTTTCTCCATGTTTTGCGTAATTACTCAATGCATTTCTAAGAATATTCCCTTTATTCAACTTAGCATCCTTTCTTCCTTTTTCAATTTTAGCTACCAATTTATTGTAAGCATCTACATCTACTTTAGCATTGGACATCAGGTGCTCCATCAATTCAAGACCAGCATTTAAGTTTTCCTTCAACCCACTTAGGTATACATACGATTCATCAGAGCCAGATCTTACACCATAATTGATTCCCAACTTATAGAATTCTTGTGTTAGCTCCTCTACAGTGTATTTATCAGTTCCTAAATAAGCCAAATAATCTATTGCTACAGGCAACTCTTTATCATGATCTTTACCCATATCAAAAAGGTAAGCCATATAGAATAAATCGTTGGTTTTGTTTTCAATATATTCAACCTGAATTCCCGAATCTAAATTCTTCTTTTGGATTGCCTTTTCAAAATCTACATAATGTGGTGTCAGATTTCCAGATTCCATCTGATTGAATGCATTCAAGAAAGTTGAAGATTTATCTCTATTCAATTCTATAGGTGTAATTCCAGGGTTCTCTACTTTCACTGCCCCTTCATTCTCCCCTGTTCTTTTATAAACAACAACATAATTGTCTTTATAGTGCTCATTCGCAAAAGCAATGATTTGTTCTTTAGTCACTTTCCTTAGTTCATCCAATTTTTTCACTTCAGACTCCCAATCTTGGAAATGAACAAAAGAACTATAATAAGCAGATGCTACAGCAGTACTATTTTCATACCTTCTGATTTGACTCACCTTCATATCATTGATTGCAGCCTCAAGCATCCATTCATCAAACTCTCCTTTCTTGATCTTTTCAATCTGCTCATGAATTAAAGTTTCTACCTCTTCCAGACTTTGTCCACCACGTGGTGACCCATTGAAAGAATGGTAACCATAATCATTCAAAAATGTTGGATTACACCCAGCACGTTGTACTTTTTGACTTTTATTCAAATTCAAGTCAATCAATCCTGCCTGACCATTTGATAGCAACATATCTATCATGGTAACATATTTCTGATGCTCTGAACCTATACCATCAAAACGATAAGCAAAACTTACATTTTCTGCAGTCGGACCAACTACCTCAACCTTTATAGGCTTCATAATTGGATCTTCTTTTGGCAGGACAGGCTTAGTAACTTCCTTAGATTGGAAAGAACCAAAGTACTGATCCACTAAGGCGTAGGCATCATCGTATTCAATATCCCCAACCAACACTACAGCCATATTGTTTGGTACATAGTACTTCTCAAAATAGGCATGAATATTTTCCATTGAAGGGTTTTTCAAATGCTCTGCTACCCCAATTGTACTTTGTTGCCCATATGGATGTTTTGGAAATAAAGCTTTCATTAACGCATAATTAGCCTTCCTCCAGTCGTTATCTTGTGAACGATTGAACTCCTCATAAACAGCTTCTAGCTCAGTATGAAATAATCTCAATACCAATTGGCTAAATCTCTCCGATTCCAGCTTTAACCACTTCTCCAATTCATTTGATGGAATCTTGTTCTTGTAGATTGTTTCCTCGTGCCAAGTGTGGGCATTCGTTCCTTCAGCGCCTAGTGAAGAAACCATTTTATCATATTCATTAGCAATTGCCAATGTTGAAGCATAATTGGAAACACTATCTATTTTTCTATAAATAGCAATCTTCTTAACAGGGTCTTGCTCTGCCTTATGCTTTTCATATAGATCTGAAATATTTTTTAAGACAACCTTTTCTTCCTCCCAGTTCTGGGTTCCAATTTCATCGGTCCCTTTGAAAAGCATGTGTTCAAGATAATGAGCCAATCCTGTATTATCAGACGGGTCATAAGTAGACCCTGCTCTTACAGCAATATAGGTTTGAATTTTAGGTTCATCAGTATTTTTACTTAGATATACTTTTAAACCATTATCTAAGGTAAATAGATGTAATCCAGAGGGGTCATTGGCTACAACTTCTGCTTTTGGACTCGATTCTTCCTGAGATTTTACACCTTCAGAACAAGCCACAATCCCTAAAGCTGAAACAGCCAGGAATAATCCAGTTATCTTTTTCATTCTCAATAATTTTCTATGGAAAGCCAAGATAAAAAATATAATTCATCTTTTATTTGTATGAACTTTTAAAGTAGGATTACTTTTTAAGCTTGTTCAACGGAAAGGGTAAGCGATTAAATTTCACTCTAAAATAAGTCTTTGGCTTGGCTCCAAAGGATTTAACAAACCTCTGAATACCCGGAATCATGGATCCCTCAAAATCAAGAATTGATAGATTTTTATGGTAGTTAGAGATGAAGGCATCCAGTAAAAATTGCATTGCACCTTGCCCCCTTCCTTCTTCATTTGAAGTCCCTAATAAATAACTAGCCCTTCCAAAAGCAATTTGAAAAAAGGCCATGGCTACAATTACACCCTCAGATTTTACCTGAAGAACAATTCCCTCCCCCTTATGTACATCTTGCTCTATTAGTCTTTGTAGTCTAGTATAATCTTGATCCTTGTAAGCATTAATTTGAACACCCTTATTTTCTCTAAAAAACTGAATCAATGTGTTTATATCAGTACTTTCTTCCCATTTCAATTCACTTTTCTCTGCCTTCTTGATTAATCTTTTTAGATTTTTAGAATAATTGGCTTTTCGATTTTCATCTAATGGAAGTTCAAAATTCAGTCGTTCCTGTTGAATCCACTCTTTCTTAAAGTCTGAAGCATCAAATACGCAACAATCGAATAATCTATACTTCTTCAAAAGAAAAGCTTGAAGTAATTCTTTATCAATGGAGAATCCTTCTTTTTTGAAAACGCCCAATTGCTGAATCCAAAAAGGAGTAAAGGTCTGGTGGTAGATTAAAACCCTCCCTAAAGGAAAAGGCATCACTGCATCGTAATCACCCCAAACTAGAGCCTCCCAGCCATTAGGACATGCTATATCTAGGAAGCTTGTAGTTCCATAAGCATGTGGATAATCAGAATATTCAATTCTGTTATTCCATTTAGCCTCATCGATGGCTGATCGGGAAAATTGCTTAAAATCCATAAATTAATTTCAAGCAAGAAATTTAGTAATTATCTTTAGGAAAAATAAACCAAACGGAATGAATATCGAAATTTTGAGAGATTATTGCCTATCCAAGGAGGCAGCAACGGAAAGCTTCCCCTTTGATAAGAGCACGCTTGTTTTTAAAGTCTTGGATAAAATGTTTGCTTTAACCTCTCTTGAGGGAGAACTGAGATTCAATTTGAAATGTGACCCTTTGCGAGCACTTGAATTACGAGAACAATATTACTCTGTTACCCCCGGCTTCCATATGAACAAAAAGCACTGGAATACAGTAATAATAGATGGGGAATTAGAGCAAAATCAAATTTTTGAATTGATAGATCATTCTTACGACTTGGTCGTTAAATCCTTACCAAAATATAAGCAAAAAGAATTACTTAGTTAAAGCATTTTTATTTGCCAACTGACCACAAGCAGCGTCAATATCTTTCCCTCTACTTCTTCTAATATTAACGGTAACACCTTTATTTTCAAGGAAATCAACAAACTTATCAACCTTCTCGATTTTAGCTTGAATGAAATCTCCTCCGTCAATTGGATTATACTCAATGATATTTACTTTAGAAGGGAATTGCTTAGCGAACAACCACAACTCTTTAGCATCTTCTAAAGTGTCATTGAAATTATCAAAGATGATATATTCAAGGGTGATATTGTTCTTGGTTTTTTGGTAGAAGTAGATCAAAGCCTCAGAAAGAGTTTTCAAATCATTGGAATCATTGATCTCCATGATTTTACTTCTTTTCTCGTCATTGGCAGCATGCAGAGAAAGAGCAAGGGAAAATCTTACCTCATCATCACCTAGTTTTTTGATCATCTTGGCAACACCGGCAGTAGAAACAGTTATTCTTCTTGCTGCCATTCCAAGACCTTCTTCAGAAGTAATCAATTCAATTCCTTTCAATACATTTTTATAGTTCAAGAGAGGTTCTCCCATTCCCATAAAAACAATATTACTCAGTTTTTCACCATGGTGCTGAAGGGCTTGATCTGAAATTAATTTTACCTGATCATAGATCTCAGCAGCATCCAAATTCCTCAACCTCTTCAATCTTCCAGTAGCACAAAACTTACAAGCCAAACTACAACCAACCTGTGAAGAAACACAAGCAGTCATACGCTTACCTGCAGGAATCAAAACACCCTCAGTAATCTTTCCATCATACAACTTGAATGCACTTTTTACAGTCCCATCACTACTCAGCTGCTTTTCTTCAACGATTACAGGTAATATTTCAAAATGCACTTTCAACTTCTCTCTCAAAGAGAAGGAAAGATTTGTCATGGTATCAAAATCAATTGCTGATTTATTCCACAACCATTCGTAAACTTGTTTCGCTCTAAAGCCTTTTTCACCAATACTAGTGAAATAACTCTTTAATTCAGCAAGTCCGAGACTTCTGATGTCTTGTTTCTTAACTACTTCCTCCATTGCGGCGCAAAGGTAATCAAAAGAATTTGTATAAAAACTTTATGGATGATTGATTTTCATCTACTTACAAAAAAAGCCAGCACCTTATTCAGGTGCTGGCTTATAATATCACAGTCAATAAACTGCTTATGAAAGAATTGCAGCAATTCCAGGAAGTGCTTTTCCTTCTAAATATTCTAACATAGCTCCACCACCAGTTGAGATATAGCTTACTCTTTTATCCAAACCGAACTTTTTAGCTGCAGCCACTGAGTCTCCTCCACCTACTAAGCTAAACGCACCGTTTGCCGTAGCCTCTGCCACAGCTTCACCTACTGCTTTTGTTCCTTTTGAGAAAGTCTCCATTTCGAAAACTCCCATAGGTCCATTCCAAAGAATAGTCTTCGAACTCAATAATGCTTCCTTATACTTGGCCATTGTCCCCTCGGCAATATCCAACCCCATAAATCCGTCTTGAACAGCATCAATAGCACTAATAGCAGTATTTGCATCATTGCTAAAACTATCTGCATTCAATGAATCTACCGGAAGCAAGAATTCAACATTGTTAGCTTTCGCTTTCTCTATGATTTCCAAAGCTAGTTCCAATTTGTCATTCTCAACCAAAGAATTTCCAACCTGCCCTCCCATTGCTTTTGCAAACGTATAAGACATTCCTCCACCAATAATTAACTTATCAACTATAGGAAGTAATTTTTCGATAATGGTAATTTTACTAGAAACCTTTGCACCACCCATAATGGCTGTCACTGGCTTCTCACCACTATTCAGCACCTTTTCAAGGTTTTCAATTTCACTAGCCATGATATAACCAAAGCATTTTACCCCCTTAAAATTATCCGCAATCACTGCAGTTGAAGCATGTGCTCTATGCGCAGTTCCAAATGCATCATTCACATAGAAATCCCCATGTTTTGCCAATTTTGAGGCAAAGTCAACATCACCTGCCTTTTCTTCTCCATAAAAACGAAGATTTTCCAATAGCAATATCTCTCCCGCTTTCAGTGAACTTGATTTCTCTTCTGCTTCTGCTCCAATACAATCATTAGCAAACTGAACATCACATTCCAATAGCTCTTCTAATTTAGCAATTACATGCTTCAAGGAAAATTTAGCTTCAGGTCCACTTTTTGGCCTTCCCAAGTGGGACATCAATACTACTGATCCTCCATCTTTTCTGATCTTCTGAATTGTAGGAATTGCAGATACAATTCTTGTATCATCTGTGATTTCAAAGCTTTCATTCAAAGGTACGTTGAAGTCAACTCTAATTAGAGCGCGTTTACCTTCAAAACTATGTTGATCTATCGTGTTCATGGTGTGTTTTTTTTCAGCCTAATAGTTTGGCAAAAGTACAGTGATTATTGAGATTGCACAACCCATTCAATACCAATTTATAATACCAACTTCTAGTTGAAGCTTAATCTACTAGTAGAGAATTTTAAGACAGTTCCAAAGGCTCATCAGATCAGGGAATAGCCATACTTCTCTTTTCCCTTTAAAACAGGGGTCATATGACAAAAAATGGTATCTTTGTTCTAATGCAGTTTAACGAAGTCATAGGGCAACAAAAGGTAGCACAAAAACTAAGAGAGAGTGTCAGCAATAATCGTATTGCTCACGCTCAATTTTTTGCTGGTACAAACGGTAGTGGAAATCTTCCGCTTGCCTTTTCTTATGCCCAATTCGTTCTTTGCCAAAATAGACAAGAAGAAGCATGTGGTGAATGCAGGTCATGTAAAATGGTCCGTAATCTAAGCCACCCAGATGTTCATTTCGCCTTCCCTGTAGCCAATACAGGCAATGGGAAATCCAAAGCGAGTAGCAAGGATTTCATCAATGAGTGGCGCGAAATGATGTTGAGCAATCCATACTCAGAATTGGAGGATTGGATCAATCATCTGGATGTTCAAAATAAACAGCTAAACATAGGAGTGAACGAAAGCGAAGCTATTGTTCGTCAACTAAGTTTAAAATCGTACGAAGGCGGTCATAAGGTATTGATCCTTTGGCACCCTGAAAAATTAAATGTTCAGGCAGCAAATAAATTACTAAAACTCATTGAAGAACCTGTTGGTGAAACTTTGATATTATTTGTTGGACCTAGTGTGGAAGATGTATTAGCGACCATCGTTTCGAGGACACAAATTATTCGTTTAAGCCCAATCGATGAGCAAGATATTGCTCAGTACCTGATGGAAAAACTGAATAGTCCTCATGATGAAGCGCAGAATATCTCTCATTTGACGGAAGGAAATTTATCAAAAGCTATCCGATGGTACAATCACCAGGGAGGCGAGAATATTTTTTCTGAATTGTTTATCGAATGGATGCGATTATGCTTTAAAGCGTTAAAAGTAAAAGACCTAGATCAACTAGCGACCTGGAATCAGGAAATGGCAGGATTGGGTAGAGAAAGGCTAAAAAGCTTTTTTACTTTTTGTACGCAAGTAATACGCAAAGCTCTTCTTAACAACTACGCAAGTGGTAATTTATCAGCTCTCGAGTTAAAGGCTCCTGGTTTTGATATGGCAAAGTTTAGTCCCTATGTACATGCGGACAACTGTATGACAATAATTCAAGAGTTGACCTTGGCAGCCCGGCATATCGAAAGAAATGCCAATGCGAAAATTGTTATGATGGACACATCCTTTAAAATTGCCAGGCAACT